>Ga0209159_1000790_pt1 | contig 26503 bp, 19 predicted proteins | sample GraSoiAngelo_144_FD_185901 | JGI IMG/M metagenome (GOLD analysis project Ga0209159, IMG submission 185901) | Grasslands soil microbial communities from the Angelo Coastal Reserve, California, USA - 14_1009_02_40cm (SPAdes) (version 2) | ecosystem: Environmental > Terrestrial > Soil > Grasslands ...
CGCCTGCCGCGCCTGGAGGCCGGCACGTCGCGCTCCGCCGAGCTCGTCGTCGCCACCATCGCCGATGAACAGGACATGAGGCGGGCGCAGGGCGAGCTCCCGACACGCGAGCAGGTACACTTGCGGATCAGGCTTGGCGAGGCCGGCAACGCAGGAAAAGAGCGCCACGTCGAAGAACGGGTGCAACGGCGAACTGTCCCAGGCGGCGACATCTTCGCGAAAGCTGTTGGTGACCAAGGCGAGCCTCAGGCCCCGCGCCCGCAACGCCTCCATGGTTGCAAGCACGTCTGATTGGACGTCACAGAGCACCGCGGCTTTTTGGCGCACGCGTTCCGACAGAATATCGTCCAAGATCCTCTCGTCAGGTGGCGTACCAAGCGTGCGCGCGATTTGAGCCAGGGTCTCCCGGAAGGTGGAGCGGCCCAGCACGACATCCGGGCGCCGGGACCTCCAATGCCGTCGGTAGGCATCGTCGTTCAGGCCGAGCCGTGAGGCGAGGGAGGAAGCCCTTTGGATGGAAGCGTGCGACTCGGTGACCAGGGTTTCGAAAAGATCGAACAAGACACCCTGGATCATAGGTCAGTTTACTCCTACCCTCCCCTGCACCGACCCGATCAGTTTTGCGGAATCGTACCCGACGCCGTCTTTGAACACGAGCGTCACGTTCCGGATGACCGATGGCTCCGCGGCCAGGTCGCCGCGCAGCACCACGAGATCGGCGAGCTTCCCGCCCTCGACCGTTCCCAGTCGTTTGTCGACGCCGAGGATCTTCGCCCCGTTCGCGGTCAGGATGCGCACCGCCTGCGCCGGTGTGAACCCCGCCTCGATGAACAGCTCATAGTTACGCTGGTCGCCGAACCCCGCCAGCGCGCCGCCGATGCCGGTCGGGTCCACGCCGGCGGCGAGCAGTCCTCCAGCGTCCACGAACGCCCTTTCGAACGCCATCGCGCCCTGGAGGCCCTGCTGCGTCACGGGCCCGTGGCCGGTCGAGTCGATCTCGTCTCGGATCTTGCTGTAGCTGGCGCGCACTTCGGGAGCCATCGCCTGGAGGACTCGCGCATCCTTCGTGGGGCGGTTCGCTACAAACGGCTCGTACACGGCGAGCGTGGAGGTCATCGAGACCTTGTGCTGCACCAGCGTCCGGATCGTGGCCTGCGCGACCTCCCCCCGCGGGTCCGCCTGGTTGAGTTGACCCAGCAGCGTGACGGGGCAGACGTCCGGCTGCTTCGCCGGATCGAAGTCGGACGCGGTGAGCATCCCGTGCTCCAGGTTGTCGATGCCGAGCGCCACCGCTTCCTGGAAGCTCACGGAGCACAGGTGCCCGGTCACCTTGATGCCGCGCTTGTGTGCCTCCGCGATGGCCGCGCCCAGCTCGGCGCGGCGGATGTCGGCGTACGCCTTGATCCAAGTCGCCCCCTCCGAGGCCCAATACGCGACAAATCGCTTGGCGGCTTCGGGGGAGCTCACGACCGCCATGCTGCCGCCGCCCTGGGGCCCGGTGATGTAGGGCGCGGTGAGATGAATGCGGGGCCCCGGTGTGAGACCGCGGTCGATCTGGTCTTTGAGGTTGATCTCGGCGTAGGGCGCCCGACTCCCCGTGGTCCGGATGGTCGTCACGCCCGAGCCCAGATACAGTCTCGGCCCGGTGTACGACATCTGTACGGCGCGACCGCCGGCGGCCGTATAGAAGAGGTGATCGTGCATCCCTACTAGTCCCGGGATCACCGTGGACCCGCTCAAGTCCATGGTTTGCGCACCGGCCGGGACCTGGACCGACGCGGCGGGCCCCACCTCGGCGACGCGGCCATCGCGAATCACGATCGTCTGGTCCGGCTTGGGGGCAGCGCCCGTACCGTCCACGAGGAGCACGTGCGTGAGCGCCACTAACCCAGAGTCCACGACGACGTACTGGCGGACATCGGTCGCGAGCGAGTCGGGGCGCTGCGCCGGGAGCGTGGCGGGCGCAAGCATGACGAGAGCGAGCGGGACGAGAGCGAGCGGGCGCATGAGAGACTCCTCGCTATTCCACCGTGAAGGCCATCATCATGCCGGCCGCGAGATGTTCGGCGATGTGGCAGTGCAGCATCCAGCGACCGGGGTTGGAAGGGTCGAGCACAATATCCACCACGGAGCCGGCCGGCACCAGCACGGTGTCCTTCCACGCGAAATCGTCGTTCGGCACGCCGTTCACTGCCAGGACGAGAAACCGCTGGCCGTGCAAGTGAATTGGATGCTGCATCCCGTGGAAGCTCAATCGCTCGTTGACCAGCCGCAGCTTGACCGGTTCGCCCCGCCGGAATCGCCAGTCGATGTCCATGTTCTCCCGGCCCGTGGCAGGGTCGCGCAGAATCCAGCGTACCTGCCGGCCGGTGGATGCCCAATTCATCATTGGCATCGTGCCGCTCCACTCGACGGGAGCGAAGTAAATGGAGTCGAGTTGCATCAACCGTTGCGTCACCGGCGGGAGCCCTCGGGTCTCCAACGTCAGGATGAGGGACTTGTCCGTCGGACGCTGCAGGAATTGCCGATACGGCTCGAGCTCGCGCGTCGTCGTGGTATCGCGCCGCAAGGCGGCGAAGCTCGCGGCCAGGTCGTGCCCGACCCGCTCTGCGGCGACCTCGACGATGCCGAGCGTATCCACCTCCGGGAGGAAACGGCCGAACAGGTGGTCGAGACCCTCGACTCGATTGACCAGCGCGACCCTTCCCGGCCGGTCGAAGCGCACGTGCACGATGTAGCGCTCGGCCGGCGCGATGACCACGCTCTCGACCCACGTCTCGCGCTCGAACGGGCCGGCGTCCGATGCCACGACCTTCACGCGCGCACCGGGAAAGGAGATGTTCATGGTACGCGTGTTCGACGCGTTGGTCAGGAAGAAACGAACCACCTCTCCGCGCCGCACGGCCAGCCGGTAGTCGGGCTCGCCGTTCACGAGGAACAGGTTGCCGAACCGGCCCATCAGCGCGTGCGTCGGCGACTCCCGGCCGAGGGGAATCGGTCCGGATGGGCCGACGAGCAGATCGTCGAGCATCAGCACCTGTTCCCGGTTGGCGGGACCGTACGCCGCCCCGTCAGGCGAGCGCACCAGCACGTTGCCGTACAGGCCGAGCTCCTGCTGGATGTCCTCGCGAACGTGCGGGTGATACCAGTAGACGCCGGCGTCGGGGAAGCGGACCCGGTAGACGAAGGCACCGCCCGGTGGCACCGCCGGCTGCGTGAGGTCGGGCGTGCCGTCGAACCGGTTATCGAGTCGGATGCCATGCCAGTGGACGGTAGTCGATTCGGGCAGCCGGTTGGTGAACGCCACGACCACTTCCGAGCCTCGGGCGACCTCGATCAGCGGCCCCGGATACTGCCCGTTGAAGCTGTACATCGTGTAGGTCTGTCCCTTGAGGCTGCGGCGCACTAGGCCGGCCTCGAGCCGGAGCGTGTCACCATCGGCGAGCCGCAGGAGCTCGCTGGGACGCGCGTCGGGTGGCGTTCCAACTGGCAGGAACGGCGTGACCTGGGGTCGGAGCGCCATCTCCGCCGGGAGCATGGTAAGCCCGCGCGGCGTTGGGACCATGGGCCAATGCAGGCTGTCCGGAGCGGCGTCCGAGTCACCGTGCTCGTGGTGGCCTGTGCCGGGCGATTGTCCCATCGCGCCGATTGAGAACTCGAGCAGATCCGGAGGGAAGAGCCGCGTGCTGGGCGATTGGCCCCGCAGCACCAAACGGCCGGTCGGCTGGGGCGCCCGCCGATCGCGCTCGGCCGTGATCAGCACCACGAACTTGTCGAGATCGACCGCGCGCAGTGTCGTGCTACCGTTCCGCACTTCACCCAACTTGATCACCGTGTCCATCTGCGGTGGCGTGACCCAGGCGACGTAGGCCGCAGACGTCGCCTGCGACGAGAGGCGTGGCAGACCCTGGAGTGAGACTACGGGGACGTAGCGCGAGCGGCCGTCCGGGGTGACCGCGACAGTGAACGGGCCCGGAGGATAGGCAAGCTCGACCCGCCCTGAGACTCCCATGATTCCCGGCGCGGGGACGAGCTCGATGCAGTATAGATCGTGGCTGGGGCCGAGCGGCGTCGGTGGGTCGCAGGGGCGCTGCTGTGCGGCGGTCGGTCCCGCCGCCACAACGAGGAGGAGAAGGGCGCGCGCGCCCGACGTCACTGCGGCCGTCGCATGCCCGCGCGTCGTTGCATCAGCGGAGGAGGGTAACGCCGAACGCGAGCTCCACGAAGGCCGCGTGAGGATCGCCGGCGTATCCCGACCGGCCGATGCCCGAGGGCACGTGGACGCGTGCCTCGTAGAAGATCCGCAGCTCGGAGCTGATCTGCAGCCCCAGGGCTCCGGACGCGGTCGCGGCGAGCACGAGGCCGGGTTCGTAGCCGCGCTGCACCGTGTAGCAGCCGCCGCTCTGGCAATACGTGTCGACACGTCGGGACGCGACGACGTAGCCGAGGGTCGGACCGAGGGCGATCAAGCCGGTGAGCGGGGCCAAGCGAGCGCGCAGCCCCACATCGGCGCCTACCGTGGCGAGCAACGGGTTAAAGAGATCCAATCCCAGGAAGTCGACTGAGGCGACGCCGCGATAGACAAGCGCTCGGGTAAGCTGCTGCTCGCGCCGAACGTTCAGACCCCACAAGTGCGTGTCGTTGGGGCGTGAGATGAGGTAACCTGCACCGACGCGCCATTCGGGGGCGCGCTGGGCCAGGGCCAGCGGTGCCAGACAGGCGAGGACGAGAAGAGCAAGGGCTGGAGCCACAGGTGGTCTTGGTCGCATCGGCTCCTCCAGGAAACGTAGAAACCAAGGGCGGCGGAGACTCTGTTTGCCCCACGCTGCAAGTTGCGGACTAAGAACACTTGCGCCCGTTTGCGAATCTGCCCGCTGCGTCCACGCAACAATGAAGCCGGTTGACGCCCGATCTCAGCGCGTGCTCGCGACTTCGTACAGGTATTCGACGTAGGAGCGCACCGCGCCGTCGAAGCCCTGGACTTTGGGTGTCGTCGACTCGATGAGGTAGTACTCGTCGGGGGCGTGCGCGCCGCTGCCGTGCCCCAGGCCGAAATGGCCCGCGGGGAGCCGCAGCGGATCGCCGGTGAAGACATAACCCGGCCACGAGCCGGCGTTGCGCGGCAGCAGAATCGGCTCGATCCCGCCGCGCCGGTACACAGCCTGCTGCACCCTGATGAGCAGGGCGTCGGCGGGTGTGCTGGTGGGATCGTAGCCCCCTGTCATGTTCACCTCGATATCCCCGAACCCCCGCTTGGCCAGATGCGCCTTGAGCGCGGCCAGCGCCTCGGCGGCGGTCATGTCGGGCACCAGCCGCAGGTCGAGCTTGGCCACGGCCTTGTGCGGCAAGATCGTCTTCCCGCCGGGTCCGGTGTAGCCGCCGACCAGGCCCTCGATGTTGACCGTGGGGCGGGACACCAGTCGCTCCAGCGCTTCTGGCCAACTCACGTCGCGCACCCAGTGCTCCACGCCCAGCTGTTTCTTCGCGGCGGTTTCGTCGAGGCGACGGGCCGCCTCAGCGACCATCGCCTTTTCCGCCGGCGAGATCGGACGTGCCTTGTCGGTGTAGCCGTCGATCGCGGGTTCGTTCCCGTCGGGCGAGACCAGCGTCGCGAGGGCCTGCACCAGGTGCCACGCCGGGCTGTCTACGCGTGCCTTGTTGCTCGAGTGGATGTCTTGCCGCGGCCCGCGACCCCAGCGCTCGCCGCTCGACACGAGCTCGCACTCGATCACGCCCTTGGCGCCGAGCGTGATGGTCACCTGTCCGTCGAGCCCTTGTGCGGCGGCCGGCATGAAGATGCCCATCGAGCGCCGCAGCGCTGCGAGCACTTCGGGCCGGCGCACGATCTGGGGGAAGTGTGGCGAGCCGATCTCCTCCTCGCCCTCGGCGACGAGCACGAAGTTCACGGGGGGCTTCCGACCCGCTCCGCGGATGGCGTGGAGCGCGGCGATAAACGCCGCCTCCGGGCCCTTCTGGTTCACGGCGCCACGGCCCACCACGGCTCTTCCCAAACCGGGCTTGTCGACGAGCGCGGCGACCCAGGGGGGTGAGGTCCACTCGGCTGGGTCCGCCTGCTTCACGTCGTACATGAAGTAGAGGCCCAGCGTGCGCGGCGCGCCGGCGTCGAGCGTGGCGAAGATGCCGGGCTGACCCTCGGTGGGAACCTTTGTGACCGCACCGAATCCCGCTTCGCGCAGCATCCGCATGGTGAGCTCGCAGCCCTCGTTTACGCCCCGGTTTTCGGCCGCGATCGACGGCTGCCGGATCCACGCCTGCAGGCGCTGCACCGCCTCGTCGTGCTGCTTTTCGATCTGCGCGAACACGGGGGCGAGGTCGGGCTCGTCTCTCCGGCGCTGACCCGGCAGCGCGATGGCCGCCGCCGTGGCCGCCGTGTCCTGGATGAAGCCTCTCCGATCCATAACGACCTCCGACTCCAGTTGTTAGCGGGGCGATACCGTGGGATTGTGAGCGATTGTGTCACTTGCCGCAAGGGATCGCGGCTGGCATTCCCCGGCGCGTTTCCTACCTTAGACCCGCATGGCTTCCTTCGCTCGACAGCTCGAGCAGCTGCTGCGCGCCGCGAGAGCGCAGGGGCTGGTGGACTCGGGCGTCGTGGAGCAGCTAACCGCGCTGGCTGCCGAGCGGGAGCGAGAGCGGGGCTGGCTGAGCCTGGGCGGAGTGCTCGGGCGGCTCGGTGCGGCCGTCACGATTCTGGGCGTTATTCTGCTCATTGCCGCGAACTGGCAGCAGATCGGCGCTGGGGTCAAGATCGTCGGCTTCTTGCTCCTGCTCGGCGGCGCGCACGGCGCCGGCCTGTGGATTCAGGCGACCGGACGGCCGTACCCGCACTTCGCCGAAGCGTTGCACTTTCTCGGTGCAGGCCTGTTCTTGGGAGGGCTCGCGCTCGTCGGCCAGATCTATCATCTCCCGGCCAACCCGCCGCGTGCGATGCTGGTCTGGCTCGTGGCGATCGCCCCCCTGGCGGTGCTTCTCCGGTCACCGGCCGTTTCGGGCCTCGGAATCCTCGCCGCGTGGCTGTGGCTCCACTTCGAAGGCGCGGATTCCGCCTCACCGCTGCACACCACCGGGTTCACTGCCTATCTCATGCTCACGGTGGGGATGGGGCTCGCGCTGCTCGGCGCGCAGAGCACGCTGGGGCGGGAGCGGGACGAACGCCGCATCCGACTGGTGCTGCGGGGCGCCGCACAGCTCATGCTCTTCTACGGAGTTTACATGCTGGGCTTCTTCCGCCGCTTCTCGGAACGGGCGGAGACTGTCTCCACCGGCTCCCTCGCACTGCCCCTAGGCGCCTTGGTGCTGGGTTCGGCCGGTGTCGTCCTGGGCTGGAACCGTCTGGCGCCGGAGGTCCCATGGCTGCGGGCGCGGCTCTCGCTCCTGCTGGCCCTGCTCGTGACGACGTGCGTCGTGGCGCTGCTCATCGACGTTGGCGTGATTCCCCCCGGCCCGGCGGTGAGCGTCTTCGAGTTCGGTACGGCGGATCGGTTCCAGGTCGGCACGGTGATCGTATCAGCCGCGGCTTGGGTCCTGTGGTTTCTCTTCGCACTCTGGCTGGTGGTCTACGGCGGCCTGTCGCGGCAGCGGGACTTCGTGAATACCGGCGTCTTGGCGTTCGGCCTCGGCATCGTCACGCGGTTCATCGATCTGATCGGCGGTCTCGCGGATACCGGCACGTTGTTCGTGCTCGGCGGGGTCGTACTGCTCGGCACCGCGTGGGCCATGGAGCGGTGGCGACGGGCGGTCATGGTACGGATCGAGGCGGCCACGTGACCCGCCTCAAGCTGGCCGCCGGATGGGTGGGCGTTCAGCTACTGTTCTTCGCGGGCTGGACAGTTCGCGAGCACGTGCGGGCGGCGTCCGGCCCGTCGATCCTCGTGAAAGTGGTGCCGGTCGACCCGCGGGACCTGTTGCGCGGCCAGTATCTCAATCTCGGATATGAGTTCAGCCGCCCCTGGGACTCGACGGCGGCCCGGCTCCGGGTCCCCAACGGCACGCCGGTTTGGGTCGTGCTGCGGCGTGAGGGTCCGTTCCACGTCCCGAAACGACTGTCGCTCGAGCGCCCGGCGACGCTTGATTCGGACGCAGTAGCACTTCAGGGCCGGGCCCGCAGCGGGCGGTACGTCTTCGGCGTGGAGCAGTACTTCGTGCCCGAGGGAACAGCCACGCCGGCCGTGAGTGACCTCACCGTGCGGCTGCGTGTGGGAGCGACGGGCGTGCCACGGATCGAGCAGGTCTACGTCAGAGGTGCCGCCTGGCCCTGAGGCTACGCTAGTGGACCGGGCTCGACACGGCAGCATATACCAGCCGCTGAAACTGGGCATCCAGCGACCAGTTCTCCGTAACCGGCAGGTACTGGGTCCATACCATCCCGATGAGATCGGCTTTGCGATCGATCCAGAAGAACGTGGTCGCGTACCCCGCCCAGCGGAACGTTCCCGGTGACCCGGCGACCGCGCTGTCCGAATCCACGCGCACGGCGCCGCCGTACCCGAATCCCGAGCGCCCGGGCGGCCAGTCGCGGGTGATGGCGATCGGGGTCAGGTCGGGCGGCAGGTGATTCTGCATCATGAGCTCCACGGTCTCACGCTGCAGGATGCGGTTGCCGTCCAGCTCGCCGCCATTCAACAGCATCTGCGCGAACCGGAGGTAGTCTCCGACGGTCGACAATAGCCCGCCACCGCCGGAGAGCAGCCTGCCTTCGGCGGTGAAGTCCGGCGACAACAGGGGTGACATGGCATGCAGCTTGCCATCGGCGCCGCGAGCATACGCCGGTATGATGTGCCCGTCCATCCCCTGCGTCGCGTGGAAGGCGGTCATACGCATGCCGAGCGGCCGGAACAGCGCGCTGTCGAGGTAGCGATCGAGCGTCGTGCCCGAAACGACTTCGACGATACGACCGAGGACGTCGATGGCAAAGCTGTAATTCCACTTCGCGCCAGGGGAGAACGCCAGCGGCAGCCGTGCCAGGCTGTCCGCGAGCTGGGCGCTGGTCCAGTGAGGCTCGAACAGGCGCGCTCGCAGATAGATCGTGTCCACGGGGGAGTTGCCGAACGGGCCGTAGGTGAGGCCCGAGGTGTGGGTCAGCAAGTCCGCCACCGTGATCGGCCGCTCGGGATCGCGCAGCACGGGCTGCGCCGCGCTGCCACCGGCGTACACTTTGACACCTGCGAAGGCGGAAATGTACTTGGACACCGGATCATCGAGGCGCAGTTTGCCGTGCTCGTACAGCTGCATGATGGCGGTGCTGGTGATCGGCTTGGTCATGGAGTAGATGCGGAATACGGCGTCCGAGCGCATGGCGCGGCGGTGTTCCACATCCATCGAGCCCACAGTGCCGACATAGGCCAGCTTGCCGTGCCGCGCGACGACCGCGAGGAGGCCGGGCAGCTTCCCTGAATCCACATAGGCCTGCAGCGCGGGAGCGATCCGCTCGAGGGCGGCGGCTGAGAGGCCCACGTCCGCGGGACGAGCGCGCGGCAGCCCCTGGGTGAGCGCGGCTGCCGGCGAGATGCAGGACAACAGGAGTGTAAAGAAGGCGCGTGTCATGCCGTCCCTCCGTGCGCTAATTCCGATCCCCCATCACCCAGTGCTCGAACCACTCCAGGTTCCGGCGCATCACATCGAGCTGGAGCTTGGGCTCATCGAGTGCGTGCCCCTGACGCGGGTACACGACCATCGTGACCGGCACGCCCCGTCGCTTGAGCGCCGTGTAGAATTCGTAGCCCTGCGAGACCGGCACCCGCAGGTCGTTCTCACCGTGCTGAATGAGGGTCGGCGTCGTCACGGCCTTCACGTTAAGCACCGCGGAGCGATCCTGCCACAGCTCGGGTGCGTCCCAAAACTCGCCGCCGAAGTAGGACCCGATGAACCCCGGGATGTCTGTCACCCCGACGTACGAGACCAGGTTCGTGATCCCGGCGCCTACGGACGCCGCGCGAAATCGGGTGGTCTGCGTAATCGCGAAGGCCGTGAGGTACCCGCCGTAACTCCACCCCATCACGCCGAGCCGGTCAGCGTCCCCAACGCCGCGCTGAACCAGCGCGTCGATCCCGGCCATCGCGTCGCGGAAGTCGCCGCCACCCCAGTCACGCAGGTTTGCGTAGCGGAACTCGCGGCCATAGCCAGAGCTCCCGCGGACGTTGGGGCGGAGCACCGCGAAGCCGGCGGAAGCGAAGGCGGCGATCGGGTACGCGCTCACACTGCCGGTGAACGTCCGCGTGAAGCTCGAGGGTGGGCCGCCGTGCAGGATCGTCAGCAGCGGCACGCGCGACCCCGGCCGGTAGCCGACCGGGTAGGTCAGGAGACCCTCGATCTCGCGGCCGTCGAACGAGCGCCACCGCATCGCCTCCGTCGTTCCGAACGGCATGGCGGGAAGCGATTGCAGCTCCGCCACCTGGAGCGGCGCGAACGGCGTGAGCCGGCTCACATACGGCTCCGGCGCGCGGTCCGGCGCCTCGGCAACGAACCCGACGTGCGTGCCCGCCGGATTCAGACTCGGCGCGGACACCATGAGCGTGTCCGGGGACAGGTCCACGGCGACGCCGCCATCCGCCGGCAGGGCGCTGAGCCGCGAGACGGTCCCGCGCGCCTCGCTGATGACTACGGCGCGCGCATCGCCCGTCCAGCCGACGATCGCCGGCCGCCGATCGAAGCTGTCCGCCAACGGACGAGCCGTGCCGTCCGCTGGCGAGATGAGGACGACCCGGAAGGTGAGGGCGTACGTCGCGGGCGCGTCCGAGACCGTCACGGCGATCCAGCGGCCGTCGGGCGCCCACGCCACCCCGCCCTCCGCCGCCGGCGTCGCGGCCAGCGGCCGCACCCGGCCCGTCGCGACGTCCACCACGGACACGTCGGCCCGCACCCAATCGTCCGCCAACGGCGAGGGCGAGTGCGAGAAGGCGATCGCCGAACCGTCCGGCGACCAGTCGAACGCGGCGCCGCTCAACCCGGCGCCTCGGTGCCCGCCCACCTGGAGGTGGGGAGGCGTGAGCGGACGCCCGGCCCTGCCAGCCCCTGCCCACAAATCGAGGCTGTAGAGTCGCGCGAACCGGTAGGTCTCTCCGACTACGCGCGCGTCTCGCTTCTCCCGCGCCTGGCGCAGCTCCTGCTCCGCTGGCGGGTCCGTGACCACGTACGCCAGGCGCCGTCCGTCCGGCGACCAGCGGAACTCGCCCAGCTCTCCGACGACGTCGGTGAGCTGCTCCGCTGGCGCGGCGTCGAGCCCGACGCGCCACACATTCGGTTTCCCCGACCGGTTCGAAACGAACGCAAGCCAACGCCCGTCCGGCGACCAGGCGGGAGAGCTCGCCGGCGTCGCGACGCGCCAGGCATGCGGTCTCGCAGCGCCGATGGGAAAGACGTGCACGGACGTGCGCCACTCACTCACCTCCGTTTCCATCACTGGCTCGGACAGCTCGACGGCCGCCCAGCGCCCGTCCGGCGAGATCGCCACGCCGGCGACGCGCTTGACCGTGAACGCCAGCTCCGGCGTCCACCGGGCGGGCGGAGCCTGCGCGCGCAGCCCCGATGCCTCCACCCAGGCCCCGATGAGGAGTGCGAGCGGTCGTGACACGAGCGGTCGAATCCGCATGAGTGACGTCGGGTGATGGCTCGGGGAGGTGGCGAGCGCGAGGTTGCAATCTAGGGCGCGCGGCGTAGGATGTCACGACAGCATGCAACGACTCGCCGCGCTGCTCGTGGCAGCCACCCTGACGACCGTGCCCGCTCCCGGCGCCGGTCCGCGCGCGGCGTCGGCCCACGTCCAGGCGCCGCCGCCGGACACGCTCTGGCTCGAGAACCGGGGCATTCGTCTCGGCTTCGACCCAAGCAACGGCTCGCTGCTCGACCTCACGGATCGCGCGACCGCTCAGTCGTTCCTCGAAGCGCGGGCTGCGAGGACTGGCGCCGGCATCTGGCAGCTCGACCGGCTCACACCGGGCGCCTCCGCCTTAGTGCCGAGTTCGGCGCGTACCTTCTCCTGGCACCGGCTCGCGGGCGAGCGACCGGGGGTCGCCTTGGTCTGGAGTGACTTCGGACTGATAGAGGCGCCAGCACTGCGGGTCACCGCCGCCGTCCGGCTCTACGGAGACTCGAGCCTTTCGGAGTGGCGTATCGTGGTGGACTCGCTGGGCCCGATGGCGATCGAGCAGGTGCGTTTCCCCAGGCTCACCGGTCTGCGGCAGCTCGGGAGCGGCGAGGAGCTGGCGGTGCCCCGCTCGATGGGCGCGCTGGCGCGGGACCCGGCCCGGCTGCTCGCGGGACCCGACGGCAAAGGCCGCCGCCTCGAATGGTCCTATCCGGGAACGCTCTCGCTCCAGGTGATCGCGCTGTACCGGCGGGGCGGCGGTGGCGGCCTGTACGCCGCCGCCGATGACACGCTCGCGTACCGAAAGACGTTTGCCGTCTGGGGCGATTCGAACGGCTCGCGCGGCTACGAGCTGGTTCACCCGCTCGAGAATCCGGCGAGCCCGCGGGCGCAGTGGATGCCGGCGTACGCCGCGCTGCTCGGCACATTCCAGGGTGACTGGATCACGGCCGCCGAGCGCTACCGCGCATGGGGCACACGCCAGGGCTGGGCGCGGGAGAGCCGGCTGCGTCGCGGCCTCGTCCCGGAATGGCTGCTCCGCACCGGCATGTGGATCTGGAACCGAGGTCGCTCGCCCGGCGTCGTGGCACCGGCGCTCGCGCTGCAGAATGCGCTCGGCCTCCCCGTCAGCATCTACTGGCACTGGTGGCATCACGGCCCGTACGACACGAGCTTCCCCGACTATCTCCCGCCGCGGGAGGGCGTCGACTCGTTCCGCGCCGCGCTGGCGACGGCCCACGCCGCCGGCAGCCACGCGATGGTCTACATGAATCAGCGGCTGTGGTGCACCGGCACGCCGAGCTGGACCTACGAGGGTGCCGCGCGCTGGGCGGTGAAGGAGAAGGACGGCCGGGTCCGCGAAGAGGTCTACAACGTCTTCGACCCGCAGCCCTGCGCCACCATGGATGTGACCACGCCGCCGTGGCGCGCCAAGTACGCCGGCATCGCCGACACCGTGCTGGACAGTTACGGCGTCGACGGGATTTACATGGATCAGGCGGTCCAGTCGCTGGTGTGCTGGGACTCGACGCATGGACACCCCGTCGGTGGCGGGAACTACTGGATGGGCGGGTTCCGCGCGCTCGCGGCGCAGATCCGGGCCGCGGCGGCGCCGGGGCGGCCGGTGCTGCTGGCGGGCGAAGGCGCGGGCGAGCCGTGGCTGCCGGAGCTGGACCTCATGCTCACGCTCCAGGTGAGCCAGGAGCGGTACACCGACCCCGGGAGCGGCTGGGAGCCGATCCCGTTCTTCCAGGCGGTCTACCATGCGTACGGCGTTACCTACGGCAGCTATTCGTCGCTCGTGATGCCGCCGTATGACGAGCTGTGGCCCCCACAGTTCGCGCCGCAGGAGCCGCTCAAACTTCTGGACACGCGTTTCCGCCGGCAGTTCTACCTGGAGCAAGCGCGGTCGTTCGCCTGGGGGCTCCAGCCTACGATCGCAAACTTCCGCGCCTCACAGTTGGTGGACCGGCCGGAGGAGGCGGCTTACATGATGCGCCTGGCGCGCATCCGAGCCCGCGCGCTGGACTACCTCCTGTACGGCACGCTGCTGCGCCCGCCGGAGCTGACGGTGCCGCTCGTCGATGTGGACCTCTCGCGCGTCTCGATCTACGCCGCGCAGCGCGGCGGGCCGACCGTCTCGGTGGCGCGGTTTCCGGCGGCGGTCGCCGGCGCATGGGGCAAGCCGGATGGCGGCGTCGCGGTCGCGGTGGCGAGCATCGTCGACCAGCCCACGTCCGTCTCCTTCGCCTTCGACCCGCGTGCCTACGGCCTCTGGGGCGGCGGGCAGATCGAGCGCATCGATGAGACCGGGCGTCGCCCGCTCGGTACGTTCTCGGACCGCGTCGCGCCGCTGAGGCTGGAGCTGCCGGCCGGCGGGGCCTATGTACTGGAGTTCAGGCGGGGCCGCCGGCGCTGAGCGACGCCGTTCGCGCCGCACGCCCCTTTTCACAGGAGGATCGTCCCATGCTGTCCGTACTTGCTCGTCGGGTCTGGGCCGTGCTGCTTGCCGTCGGCGGGCTGCTCGGCGGCGCCACCGGCGTTCTCGCCCAAAACACGATCTCGCTCCACGGCCGCGTCACGGCGACGGACGGCAAGCCGCTCGTCGCCGCGCAGGTCGCGGTGCTGAACCGGGAGACCGGCCAGCAGCGCAGCGCGCTCACGTCGGCGGAGGGCACCTATACCATCGTCGGCCTGCCGCCCGGCGCCTACCGCGTCCGCCTCGTCCTGTTGGGCTACCGGGCGCAGGAGCGAGACATCGAGCTGCTGGTCGGCCAGAGGGCCTCACTCGACTTCGAGCTCCAGGAGGCCGCCGTGGCCGTCGAGGGTGTCGCGGTCACGCACCAGCGCGAGCCCGTGTTCGAGGTGCAGCGCAACGACGTCTCGACGCCGGTGGTCAGCGCTGAAATCCTCAACCTGCCCCTCAATACGCGCAACACGATCAACCTGGCCGCCATTGTGCCGGGGATGAAGACCTTTGCGCCCACCGCCGGCCGGTCGCTCCCCGCTGCCGGTCCGCTGCCGGACCTGCGTTTCTGGAACTTCTACTTGGACGGCGCTGAGTGGAAGAGCTTCTTCAACGGCAACCTTGTGGGGATTCCGCAGACGGGCTCGCCGCTGCCGCAGGAGGCGATGCGCGAGTTCCGCGTCCACTTGAACCCCTACGATGCCCAGTACACGCGCGGCGCGTCGTTCGTCATCAGCGCGGTGACCCAGCGCGGCACCGACGAGTTCCGCGGCTCCGTGTTCGGCTACGGCCAGAGCAACGCCCTCAAGGCGCTCGACCTGATCCAGCGGGAGGCGCGGACCCGGAGCCCCGCGACGTTCTCGATCCCGGACTACAGCCGCGCCCAGTTCGGCTTCAACCTGCGCGGGCCGCTCCGGCGCGATAAGCTGTTCTTCGCGGTCAGCTACGAGGGCCAGAGCATCGACGACGGCATCACCGTCGTGCCCGGGCGGCCGGCGATCCAACCGGGCATCTGGGACCCCTACGCCGGGACCTTCAAGGCGCCGACCAAGAACCACACCGGTGTGGTGCGGCTGACGGCGCCGCTCGGCGGCGCCCACGCGCTCGACCTGGTGTGGGCCGGTCGCTACTACAACAGCGAGACGAACTTCGGCGGGACCGGCGCGCGCAACTCTGGCATCAACGCCAAGTACTGGGTCCACAGCGTCCAGCTCCGGGACACGTACACGCCCAGCTCCGCGGTCGCCAACGAGCTCTCCCTGAACGTGCTGTACTGGAGCCACAACGAGTCGCCGCTCGAGCCGGGCGTCACCAAGGTGTATCCCAGCATCACCTTCGGCACCAACACTTTCCCGCTCGTTCTCAAGGAAACGTCTGTCCGGCTGATCGACCGCGCTACCTACACCCTCGGTGAGGGGCGGCACATTGCGACGGGGGGCATCGAGCTGGCGCGGGTGCGCACCAACAGCTGGCAACCCAGCAACGTCGACGGATTTTTCCAATTCCCCACGGACACGAGCTCGCGCCCATCCCTCGGCCGCATCGGGGTCGGCTTCTACGACCGGAATTCGGCGGAGGACGCTCGCGCCATCACCCACGGCTGGAGCGTGGGCGCGTACGTTCAGGACCAATGGCAGACGCTGCGCAACCTCCAGCTGACCCTGGGTCTCCGCTACGACGCCGAGATCAACACGCTCGACAACGGTTTCACCGTGCCCTGGGCGAGCGACCCCCAGCTCCAGGCGATCCCGCTGCTCCAGAACTTCCTGAACACGGGCCACCGCAAGAACGACCTGAACAACGTCGGCCCGCGCCTCGCCTTCTCGTGGGATGTGTTGAACAGCCATCGCACCTTCCTGCGCGGCGGCGCCGGCATCATGTACGACCGGATCACCACGTTCATGGCGTTCTTCGAGAAGCAGTCGGCGGGTTGGCGCTCCTACGACTTCCCGAACCCCGGCACGACCGACCCCGACTCGCTGCGGCGGATCGTGCTGTCAGGCGGTGGCACCACGGCGCCGAACATGTTCCTGCTCAAGACCAACATGAAGACCCCCGAGAACCGGCAGTTCTCCATCGGCATCGGACACCAGCTCACGGATGTGGTCGCGCTGAACGTGGACTACATTCACCAGGACGCGCGCCACCTGTACGTGCAGATCACGCCCAACTGGTTGAACACGCAGTCAGGCCAGCGAAACCTCACCAATAGCTACGGGACCATCACGCTGTACGACGACGTCGGCCGCGCCAAGTTCGATGCGCTCATCGGCAGTGTGACGTACGATCGGCCCGGGTTGCGCCTCAACACGGCGCTCACGCTGGGGTCGTACAAGTCGCAGTTCGAAGGGCTCGGCGGCTACATCGACCGCTCGTACTTGATCATGCAGCCGACCACGGCGGACGAGCGCTGGCGTCTCGTGTTCTCCGGGATCGGCGACCTGCCGTTCGGCCTGAAACTGTCCTCGGTGGCGATCTTCGCGGCGCCGCGGCCCTACGTCGGGACCGTCGGGACGGACGCGAACCACGACAACACCACCGCCGACGACTTCGTCGCCGATAGCGCGAACCGGGTCATCCGACCCGTGGCTGCGTGGAACAACATGTATCGCACCTTCGACCTGCGCCTCGCCAAGAGCGTGCCGGTGGGTGGCGACCGCCGCATCAGCGTGAGCGCAGAGGCCTTCAACATCTTCAACTGGGACAATTACTCCGGCTTTGTCGGTCGCGCGAACGACCTGAATTACGGAAAGAAGAGCGGCGCGTTCGCGCCGCGGCAGGCGCAGCTCGGGATGCGCTACGAGTTCTGATCCCTGAACGGAGAACACATCGGCGACGACGGCGACGTTGAGCGCGTCAGGCCGTTCACTGGCGGTGCATCTCGAGCAGCTCGTCGACCTCCGCGTACCCTGAGGGAAACGCGACGCCGCGCACCGAGGCACCCGCATCGAGCAGCGCCCGAACCGCCTCCGGCGTGCGCCGGTGCGTCCAGTAGGAGTCCACGCACGCCTTGACGGCAAGCGCCAGCGGTGTACGCCCCTTTCCATCCTTGACGTCGACCGGCGCTCCCCGCTCGATGAGCAGCCGCACCGTGGGAGGGAGTCCCTTCCAGGCCGCCACGTGCAGCGCCGTGCTGTCCCTCGCGATATCGAAATACTCATCGCCATCGTACAACGCGGTGACGGGCACGCCGAGGTCGAGGAGGTGCTGGACGCCTGCGGTGTTCCAGGTCCCTGCGAACTCCGCGAGCAGCTTGCCGCCCTCCGCCACAAGCTCCCGAACGAGCTGGGGCTCGCGCGCCGCGATGGAACCGACCCCCGCGGTGTCGTTCCTAGCGCACGCGGCGATCAGCCGTTCGACGCCCTGCAGCTCGATCGCACAGCCGCGCCGCTCGAACAGCTCGAGCACGTCGCCCCGCCCCCGGCGCGCCGCCATCGCCACCGCCGATCTGCCGGAGAATGACCGGTCCCAGCGGTCGGGGTGGTCGGCGAGGAGCGTGGGGTCGGCGCCGTGATCCAGCAGCACCTCGAAGATCTCGAGCGCGTTGTCGCTCAGCACGGCGTTATGTAGCGCCGTCTTCCCCCAGCGGGTCCGCAGATTCGGGTCGACGCCCCGCTCCAGCAGCCATTTGATTCCTGCATAGTCGTGCCAGTCGGTCTTGCGGAGCAGCATCATGCCCAGGCTGTCCGCGTTCAGCTTGCCGCTCTCCACGAGGACCTTCAGAGCGTCGTTGTCATGCCCTTCCGGCGCGTGGTAGGGAGTCTCCTCATCGTTGGGATCGGCGCCTCGCTCGAGCAAGAGGCCCGTCAGCTCGGCATGGTGCGCGACGCCGGCGGCGCCGTACAGCGCGCTCTCCCACTCGGGGCTGGGCTGATGATTGGTCTCATACCACCCGGTATTCGCGTTGGCCCCGGCATCGAGCAGCGCCTGCGCGGCCCGCACGAAACCCGCCGAGCGGGCGCGGTCGAGCCGCAGGTACTTCGAGAAGCACAGGTGGGTGAGCGCATCCCAACCGCGGGGCCCGCCTTTCAGCGTGGCGTTCCCGGGATCGAGCTCGAGGAACCGCCGCACGGCGGCATCGTCACCGAGGATCGCGGCCGAATGGATGTCGCTGCTCGCGATCTCGGGGTGCGCCGCCAGGATCGCCTCGGCGCGCTCGAGTGTTCCGTGCCAGACGGCGGCCTCGATGAACGCCGCCCGTGGATCGTTCATTTTTTCGCCGGTGCGAGCGGGCCCAAGCTCCGCGGCGGCCCGACGCGGCGAGCCTCGATCTGCAGCCACTTCGCTGTCCACGTCTTGCCGCCATCGGTGGAGCGATCGCCGGTCCAGGAGAAGCGATCCGGCCCGATGTCGTAGTAGCGGATCCGCCAGAGCGACGGGTTTGGGCTCATCACGCCGAACTTCTGCTCGATGTGCATCTCGGGGCCTACCTTGTGCGCGGTGCCCACGTTCTGCAATCCGGTTCCCTGCTCCGTAGAGACGAGGTCCCATTGATCGAGCACGGCGTTGTAGGCCCGGAGCGTGTTCGTCACGTAATAGGTCTGGCCACTGTCGCCCACCACGCGGTACTCATCCAGGATCTGCGCCCCCTCGGGAAGGCGCACTGCACTCCAGTAGCCGCGGCCCTTCCCGAACTCCCGGCTTACGGAGGTGAACTCCCAATCGCCGAGCAGATAGTCGAAGTCACCCTGATGGGCATTGTAGGATGCCTGTATCTGCTCGCGAGTTCGCTGGCCAGTGGCCTGGGCGGACAGTGATGGCGTGAGTGCCAGCATCGCGGCGAGCAGGGTTCCGCTGCACGGTGGCAGCATGGTGTGACGCATGACGACCTCGCTGTTGAGACGGGAACTCCTCGCGGTCCCTACCGCAACCGCCGCAGCTCGACTTCCGACATGATGAATCCGAACGCGGGCCAGCCGCCGGAGCGCACCGAGCGCTCGAACCAGGTACGCGCGCGCGTCGAGTCGCCCCGCACCAGGTACCAGTTGCCCACACCGTAGCTCAGGGTGGCCACGGCGATGTCGCCGGTGTCGGCCGCCGTGAGCACGTCGTCGGGACCGATCTGCCCGCGATACAGCCGCAGGCGTTGCGCGTACGCGTTGGTAGCCGCCAGCGAGTCCGGGCGGCGGTCCAGCATCGCTTGCGCCTCAGGCGCCCGCCTCGCCCGCGACAGCGACATCCACAGCCAATCGGTCGCGCCGGCCAGCTCGCTTGCGTCAGGGGGGCGCCGCTGCGCGCGTGCGAAGGCGTCGGCCGCGCCGGCGAAGTCGCCTCGTGCGTAGCGCACGATCCCCAGGTGGTACCAGATGCCGTAATTGGTGCTATCCAGGCGACTGCCACGCGTCAGATCGTCCAGCGCGCGGTCGAACTCGCGCACCGAGAGGTAGCGATGACCACGCCAGCGGTACAGCACCGCATCGTTAGGCGCGATCGTCAGTCCGCGCGTGAATGTCTCGATGGCTTCGCGGAACTGGCGCGCGCCGGATTGCGCGACCCCGAGCTGAATGATCCGCTCCACGTTGCGGGGGTCGGCGGCGAGGGCGCTCTCGGCGCGGGCAATCGCGCCCGTGTCGCGTTGCGAACGGTACTCGACGCCGGCGGCCGAGCGGTACTGGACCGATTGGCCGTGGGCGGGCGCGGCCGTGGCAACCGACGCCGCAACCAGAGCGGCTATGAGACTCCAGCGTTGCGACATCGCGGCGCACGCGCCCATCACGGACCGCCCTGGTCGTCCGCCGACGGCCCGTAGATCGAGGGCACCTTGCTGCCCATCGGGCGCAGGTAGGTGGTGAGCTGGCCGCGGTGATGGAGGGCATCGAAGAACATGCCCCACACGAAATTCTCGATCGTGTCCTCCCAAGGCGGCGCACCCTCCATCAGAAACTGGCCCCGTTTGGTCCACCCATTTTCGTCGAGCCGCTCCAGCCGCTCAGTCACCGCCTGGGCGCTCCGCTCGAAGGCCGCCACGATATCCGCCATGCGCGCGGCGGGCCGCTGGTCCTTCCACTGCACCTTGCCGGTGTCGAGCAGGCTCACGAGCGCCGCCTCCTCGGCCGCCAGCAATCCGGCCAGCTCGGCGGCGGTGCGGGACCGCGGCTCGGGACGGTAGTCCTGCCGGTCCTGCGGCACCGCTTTGAGCACCTTCACGAACGTGGGAATCTCGGTCTTACGCCGGGCGAGGCAGAATGCGCGGGTCGACATGGTAGAACTCCGAAAATGGGACCCCGAATGTATCCCGAAGCTGGCTGCAGCGCTAGCAACGACGGGTCTAGCGGATCGCGGTTTAAGCTGTGGGCGACCGGCAGGGTGACGCAAGGTTGAACGGAGCTAGCGGCGCCGGGCGAGGCCGGCACGACGATCGGGTTCGACCGCTACTGGTCCGGCCCGGCGATGAAGCCCACGAACAACCAAGTCCCTGTCTTCTCGTCCCGCAGAGCGAACAGGAAGGGACGGTCCACGAAAAACCGGATCGGCGGCGGGGGAGCCGAGGTGATGCCGACGCCGAACCCGATGGACGTGATGGCTGCCGCCTCCGTGCCCTTTTCATCCACGTCCAGGAACACGTGTTGCGCCGCTTCGGAGACCCGATGGCGGGTGCACGCCTCGAGATGCGCGCCGCTTGATAGCGGGGGACAGGGCGGCGGCCGATCCGGTCGAGGCACGACGAGTCCTCCGAAGTCGGCGCGAGTCGAATCGAACAGAATGCCCATGTCGAGGTCGGTGAAAGCCGGTCGCAAATCCGTCGCCTGTGTGACGTGCAATCGGGGGAGGCGGATCTGGACGGTCCTCGCCTCGGCGCGAGGATTCGGTATCGGCCAGCCTGTCCCTTCCACGTTGTCAAGCACGCTAACCGCGCTGACGCCTGAATCGGGCAGCACGATGTACAGCGCTGTCAGCCCGGCCGTGTATGGGACCCGCACCGCCTGAAACCGGGACGCCCGCCGATAAGCCAGGTTGGTGGTACGCTCCATCGTGGGCGTCGCGACGCGTTTCCCATTCGCCGTCGTGAAGGGCCGCTCCTGCGTGAGGGAGGAGTCGAAGGGCTCGAGCCACCGGCCCTTGAAGTACACGGCATTGGTGAGCGCGACTTCGACGGACTCGCCGAACTCCTTGTCGCGAATCGCGGGGATCGCACCGCTCGTCACGCTGTCCGCCCACCGGTTCAGGACGGACACGACCTGCGGCACGCGCAGCGGCTGCACCCTGACAGCGGCGGCGTAGTGCGCACGAGCCCAGCTCGCGAAGTGCGGCTGGAGCGTCGCGCTGGTGTCGACCCACAGCCCGTTCGCGACCTTGAGCGTGATGTCTCGACGGGAGCGCACGGCGTCGTTGAATCGCCGGCTGCGCGCCGCGATCCCTTCCGACCCCAACCCAACCAGATCTAGGGCTCGCGCGATCGAGATGGCTGTGGAGTCTTTCGCGGCGCCGAGAGCAAGCGCGAGGGCCTGACCGGCGCTGAGCGGTGACAGGACGCGGCTGCTGTCGGGGCCCGAGTGCTTGACCGCCGCGCGCAGCAGACGGATACCGAAACGTTCGTATGTGACGCCGGTGGAGGTATCTGTGGACACGAGACCAAAGGCCACGCTGTCCACGCCGCCGGCGGCGACCCGGGCGGAGTCTTGCCGCCGAGCCTTGATGGCCCAGTCCGCCTCATGGACGACCACTTTCCATACCAAGCGCTCAGCGCGCCGCAGGGTTACAGTGGTGTCGACGGGCTCGAAGCCGAGGGCCTGCACCCGCAAGTGAGCCGAGCCGAATGCCAGGCCGCGGAGATCGAAGCGCCCTTGCGCGTCCGACCGGGCGACGACTTTGCTTCCCATCGCCCGGACCAGGGCGTCGGCCACCGGCCGGCCCTTGTCGCTGCGGATCTGCCCGGCGACCGAGCTCGCGCTGTCCTGCTCGGGAGCTTGGCCCGCGAGAGCGATGGTCAGGCATAAGCAGTGCAGCGGATAGACCATGGTTGCGACTCGTGCTCTGGTTACTACAAGAGAGACGATCTGCACCTGCGATGACGCACACGCCTTTGTCAGCCACCGCCTCCGATCAGCGACGGCGCTCCCCAGCAGCTTGCCGAATCTCCCAGAGCACATTGAGAATGACCCACCGTCCGCGCCAGCGAATGAGATGCAGGTAATCGATCCAGCCCGCCGGCATCGATCCGCGCGCTCGCGGCGTTTTGGAAAATGTCGAGAATGCGGACCTCGGTCCTCTGGTCGGCGGCCGGGTGGGAATGCGCCGGCACCCACAGTGCTCCGCATGGCGGCGATGCCACGCGATTCGCTGCTTGAGTGTGGCGCGCGGAGGCATCGGGTGCGCCGCGTGCCAGCGCTCGTTGACTTTCGAAGCCGCGGTCAAGCGGCTTGTCGAGGCCCCCGCGTGACTCACGAGCTGCCAATTCGGGTGAATACAGCGCGCCAGCGCCCGTCCGAGGCAACCCACTCGAAGTGCGCGGCATCCACGAGTCGCAGTTCGGACGCGACTAGGAGTCCCGGGATCTCCAGGTTGCCCGCAGCCGGATCGAACAGGATGGTGTGCCCAGACGCGTCGGCACGTCCGATCTGAGCCATGGGATGCGGCTCGTGCGTGTACGCACCGAGGACATAGTAGACACGCTTCGCCGAGTCGTACCCCAGAATACCGGTGCCCGTATCCGACCTGGTGTCAAAGCTCTCTGTCCAGACCAGCTTGGTCGAGTCGCTGAGCAGCCGCATCTGGCGCTGACCAGAGGTGACCGGGCGAGTCTGGCTGGATGTGTACAGGTCGAAATGCCAGAGACCGGCGAGCTCGGCAATGACGGCTTGCGGTCGTACGCTGCTCAGACGCGATGTATGAGACGGGCGCGCCTGACTCACCAGTGGGCTGGAACCCAGGGACGCGGCCGCGGTCACGGAGCAGAGCCAACGTATATTCATCAGTCCTCCATTCGCGTGTGCGGTGATGCGGAGCTACTTCAGGTATTGTCCCACAAAATCCAGCACGTTCTTCCGGTCCAGCCGGAACACGCCCCCGGTCCCGCCGCACGTCCCATTGAGCCCGAACGAGGTCACGCCGGCGATCACGCTGCCCGAGTCGAGGTAGTTGGGTCCGCCCGAGTCGCCGAAGCAGGTCCCGCCCGTCGAGGCGTTGTTCGACAACATGAGCGAGAAATCCCCCGTGAAGCCTGTGTTGATCTGGATCAGGTGCGGCTCGGCGAACATGCGGATCCTCTTGGCCTCGACAAAGGCGGGGTTGATCCGCTGCACCCCGTAGCCCACGGCGGTGAACAGGGTCGAGCTGCTCGGCTTCAGCGCGTCGAGCTGGTCCCGCGTGGGAAGCCTGCCGTACTGGCCGGCGGCGAGCTTCACAGCCTTGGAGAGCAGGACGACACCCACGTCGTGCAGGAAGAACGCGCTCTCGGTGAAGAGCGGGTGTGCGTGCCACTCGGTCGCCTCGACGCTGTTGGGGCCGCCTGCGAACGGATACGTGTTGTTGCCGTCCTGGACGTCGGACTCGGTGAAGATGCGGACGCCCGAGAACTCGCCCGGCTCCCCGGCGCAGTGTCCGGCCGTGAGCACGACCTTCGGGGCGATGAGGGTGCCGGAACAGCGGAACGCCGGCTGCCCGGCGACATCCATCACGATCAGGACCACGGCGGGATGATCGTTGCCGTCGAGCGCGCCGTTCGTGATGAAGGAGGGGCGATACGGGCGGGGATCGGTGGCGACTCGGTCGCAGCCGAGCAGGCTGACGCAAGCTGCGGCAAGGGCCGGAATGACGAGACGCGCCTTCATGGTTCCTCCTTGCGTGTGAATGCGCCGCTTAAGCTGCGGGCGACCCGCGGGGGGGCGCAAGGGTGTTGGACATGGATTACCTGCGACGCCTTGTTACACGGCGGCCCGCTCCTGGCCACGAACTTGGAGCGACTGGAATAGCACCCGACCTGCCGCGGCCACCTCGCGCACGGCCGTGTCGAACGCGGCCCGATTGGCCTGCGACGGCGCGTGGAAGCCGCTGATCTTGCGAACGAACTGGAGAGCGGCGTCGTGGAGCTCGGCATCGGTCGGAGCGTGATCGGGGTGCCGCAGCCGTTTGATGTTCCGACACATGTCAAAATCTCACCTTTCAGTAGTGACGTCCCCGCAGTGATGTCCCCGCTGCTGTCTAACGGACCGCGCCGTCATGCGAGGTACTCATTGCAGTTCGTCGCTAATCGCACCTTAAGCTGCGGGCGTAATGGCCGCGGGCGCAAGGAGATCCGCGCCCTGGCTAGACCAACTCCAGGAGGTCACGCACAGCCTCCCTCGTTACCTCGACGCTGGCTGGCCTCACTGTAAGGCCGTCTGTTGCATGGCCACCGCTTGCCAGCGGCCATCCCGTCGGACAAAGACGCGCGTGTACCGGATCTTGCCGCTGAACGGGATGCCGCGAAATGTGCCTGTGTTGTCGGCGATGCCTCTGAGAACCGCAACATCGCCGTAGATCCGTACCGTCAGGCTGTCGTATTTGACTGCTGTGAGTCTGAGCGCACCGCTCGCGATATCGCGGATGTTGTCCGCTTTGGTCCGGAGTTGGCCGAGTCGCGATATCTCGATGAATTCGTCGGCCACCATTCGCGCAAGCGCGGTCGTGTCTGCTTGCAGCAGGGCCCGGGCACGAGTCGACTCGACCGCGCGGACGGAGTCCTCGGGAATGGAGCCGCTCGCCCGGTCCTGTGCGGCTAGGTTAGGGCCCTGGACGGTGAAGAGCACCAGCGCCAGCGTGACGCCGGTGGGACCAAGGCAATGCCAAGGTGCGGTAGTTGGCAACACGACGCGCCTCCTGTAAAGTGTCGCTGCGACCTGCTGCGACCTAAGGAATTTGCACTGCCGAACTGAGGGTCGAAACACCGTTTTCGTCGAAGCTCTCGATCGCCACCCAGTACGCTTGCCCCACCGTGAGCGCGCGGAGCTCGAGCATCGTCCCCTGGTCGGCAAACCGCTGGTAGGTCTGGTACAACTTGGATGGCGAGATGCCCCAGCGCACGTTGTAGCCGACGACCCCCGGCACGGGCTGCCACATGATCACCGCATTGCGCTCGTCCCGGTCGCGCCGGGCGGCGAGGCCCGCGGGCGTCGCCGGGTGCGGTCCAGGGCCGTTTCCAAAGACGCGGATATCGCTGACAGCCAGGTTGGCCGCCCCGACGTGAATGTGCTCGTACCGTACGAACCGCGCGCGCGTTGCCTTCACGAGCTCGATGTATGCGTTGGGACGATCACGCCGCTCGCGCGAAAGGTCCGCGACGGTTTTCCAGTCAACGCCGTCCACTGACGCCTTTAGGCGGAATTGCGTGACCACGGTGGAGTCGGTGCCGTAGAGACCCGACTTGTAATCCGCGTAGTTCACCTGGATCGCTTTCACATCGTACACGCGGGCCAAGTCGATCGTGAGCCACTCGCCGGGACGGTTCTGCCTGGCCACCCAGAAGGTGCGCGGGTTCTCATCGGTGACTTGGCTCGCGGGAAAGCCGTCGAGCGCGGACGACGCGGTTGTCGATTTGCCGTATGACAGGAGCATCCAGCCGGTGAAGAGCTCCGCGCTCATGCCCCACGGCTTCCTCGGCAGCCAGTGCGGGAAGTCGCCGAAGCGCGTGTCGACGTACATCTGGTCGTCCAAGTCGAAGCCCGCGGGGTGCAGACCGATGCGGCGCTCGAAGTTCCAGTTGACCCCGATCCACGGCGTGCCCGTATTCCACCAATTGCCGTACCCGTCCTGGAAGGTGTTGCCGTGTCCGGCGCCCTGGACGAATCCGCCGGGCTTATATGCGACCGGGTTGTACGGTGCGTAGGTGAATGGGCCGAGCGGATCGTCGGCGACGTACACGCCTGTCGCGTAGGCGTTGTACTCCGTGCCCGGCGCGCCGTACTGGAGGTAATATCGCCCCGCGTGCTTGGTCATCCAGGCGCCTTCGATGTACGGCCGGGTCGTCGTGTCGCGATGGTCCAGGCCAAACCGCTCCCACCCGTGCTTCTCGGGCTCGAGACCGAACAGCCATTTCGGGGTTCCCCGGTAGGCGAGCTGCTTGGTCTTATCGAGCTCGATGACGTGCAGCGGATAGGCGTTCGAGGAGTTCCAATAGAGGAACCATCGCTCCGTGGCCGGATCGTGGAAGAAGGTTGGATCCCACGGACCAGGTTGCACGGAATCCGGTTTGGCGAGGACATCCGCCTCGCGCGCGCGCGCCAGCGGCAGCCCGGGGAGCAGCCGATTGTAGAATTCCACGCGCCCGCTCGTCGGCTCTGTGAGCATCAGGATCGGCAGCGGGCTGGTGCTACTGGGCAGCAAGTAAATCGTGTCGCGCACCGACACCGCCGCGGGCGCCACGATGTCGGTCAGCGGCCAGCGCGACGGTGTGATGTGTTGCCACGTGCCGAGGTCGCGTGAGTGCCAATAGCCGTCGCCGATGGTTTCGAAGAGAT
>Ga0209159_1000798_pt1 | contig 26337 bp, 22 predicted proteins | sample GraSoiAngelo_144_FD_185901 | JGI IMG/M metagenome (GOLD analysis project Ga0209159, IMG submission 185901) | Grasslands soil microbial communities from the Angelo Coastal Reserve, California, USA - 14_1009_02_40cm (SPAdes) (version 2) | ecosystem: Environmental > Terrestrial > Soil > Grasslands ...
CGTGTCAACCCGGGCTTTGACCCTCAGCATCTGTTGACGATAGAGCTAGAACTGCCCGGATCACGCTACAAGAGCGATGACAGCGTCCGCGATTACTATAGTCAGCTTTCGCAAAGCCTGCGTTCCGAGCCGGGCGTAGAAGACGTAGGGCTTGTCACGGCTCCTCCCGGGGCCGGAGACCGCGGGGATTATTGGTACTCAATCCTCGAAAAGCCCACTCCGCCCCGCGACGATGTTCCCCTTACTCTCTTCAACTTCGCCGACGCCAATTATTTTCGTGTTGCGGGTATCCGCATCATTGCCGGACGAGCGTTCAGCAACACCGATCGGGTCGGTACGACACCAGTCACCGTCATCAACGAGCAGCTCGCGCGTAGCGCGTTTGGCGATCCGCAGCTTGCGCTTGGCAAGCATCTAAAGGTTGGCGGGCCGTACATGGACGGCCCTACACTCCAAATTGTCGGAGTTGTCGCGAACACCACCCAAGAGAGTCTCGACGCCGAAAACGCGCCCACGTTTTACTACGCGTTTTCGCAGAACCCGCATCCGTTCATAGTCGTCGTCATGCGCACCAGCGGCGATCCAGCACCATGGATGAACGCTGCACGCCGCCACGTCTCTGAACTGGACCGCAATATACCAATTCAATCGCTTCGGACCGCTGAAGACTGGCTGGGAGCAACCCTCGACAGCAGACGCTTTTCGACCCTTCTGCTAGGGCTCTTCGGGGCGCTGGCGATGACTCTAGCGTCCGTGGGAATCTACGGCGTCCTGAATTATTGGGTGAGCACGCGCCAAAGAGAAATCGCCATTCGGCTGGCCGTAGGCGCACCGCGCTCCGCGATTCTTCGTTGGGCCGGACTGCACGCCGCGCGGCTCGCTGCGATCGGAATTGTGCTCGGGGGAATCGGCGCATGGAACGCGGCCCGATGGCTGGAGAGTTTGGTGTTCGGCGTCAAGGTCCACAGCTTGCCGATGATGGTGTCTGCTGGAGCCGCCGTGCTCGTTATCGCCGCGCTCGCAGCGAGCATGCCATTGTGGCGCGCGACGCACACCGACGCCGTCCGCAACCTTCACGAGGCTTGAGAATCTCACGAGGCCCGAGAATCTCGTATCAGGCGAACACACGCGAATGCATGGGAATGTAGCGGCGCGCTTAGCGCGTCCCCTGTGTTGGATTTCGTTACACGTCCAATTGCTAAGCGGAGCCCCGGTGGCCTAGATTACTCAGATGCGGCGAATCGCCATGGTTGGTGTTTTCCTTCTTCTGGCCCAAGCACAACGTCATCCCACAAATGAATTGGGTACATTCTTATTCCGTTGACGTGCGTAACCGCTGCCGAGCCAACCTTGCCCGGCAGTTAAAGTCCTCGCTATAGTAGGTGGCTGATGGCAGGCGGAGATCGTTCCTCCCCTGCCTTGCCCTCAACCCGCGGAGTTCGTGTCACTGTGGCGAAGACGAGCGCGACCAAGTCGAAGGAATCAGAGAGCGGTAAATTGCGGATCGGCGATGATTGGAATGCTATCCGTATCATTGCCCTGTCGCAAAGCAATCCGCTTAAGGCCATCGCGGAGTTGGTCGAAAACAGTATCGATGCTCATGCCAAGACGATTGCCATCACGCGCGGCCGCGAGCACGGCGAACATTATCTAACGGTCAGGGACGATGGCGACGGTGTCCCCCGCGATCCGAACGGACTGCCTGACTTCAAGTACGTCGCAACTCATATCTGCGACTCGGTCAAGCGGCGCTTGAAGGCAGACGGTGCTGGACTCGGCTTACAAGGAGAATTTGGCATCGGTCTGTTGAGCTTCTGGACCGTGGGCGACACGCTCACGATGACTTCTACCAGTGCCGATGAGCGTGTCTATCAGATGGTTATGAGCAAAGGGGATCCGCGCTACGTCGTGAAGCCTCGACGCGTGCTCTTTTCCGAGCGGGGCACCGAACTCAAGATCAGGCCCTTGCTCGAGGGCATCCGCGGACTGAGCGGCGAAAAGATCCAGTGGTATTTGGCCTCGGAGCTGCGCGACCGTATTCGCAATACGCAGGTTCGAGTAACGGTGCTCGATAAACTTGCGCGCAAGCAGTACCAGGTCGAGCCGCGACAGTTCGAAGGCCGCTTGCTGCACCAACTGCCGACGGTTCGCTCGCCATTCGGCGAGGCGTATGGCGAACTGTATCTCACAGAACCGGACGAGGATTGCCGGGTCGCCCTTACCCGAGACGGCACGCGCGTGATTGCGGATATTGGAACGCTGCCTGGTTTGGAGCGCCCGCCGTGGAGTTCTCGTTACCTGCAGGGCCTGATCGACGTGCCCTACCTTAATCTCACACCCGGCACGCGCTCCGGGATCGTCCACGATGAACGCTATGGGGCTTTCGTGGAAGCTTTAGTACCGCTGGAAGCACACCTCAATGGGCTCATCGAGGCCCAACGACGCGCCGAGGAAGAACAGGCAAGCCGGGAGTCTCTACGTGCTATCCAACGTGCGTTTCGCGAGGCCATGCTGGTCTTGCCGCGCGAGGAATACGACTGGTTTGACATTCAGTCTCGCTCACCGCAAGCGTCCGGTGCAGGCGAGCCACCGGGGCGAGACGTGGAGGCCTCAGGTGTGGAGGGAGAGGGGGGCGTTCCCGAACCGCGCGGAGGCGAACCTATACAGCGCCAATTCTTCGACTATGCCGGTCCTTTGCACACCGTCGTGATTTCACCTGCGGCAAGCACATTGGCAGTGAGCCAACGTCGGCGGCTTCGTGCGCTACCCCGGGATCGCTCGCGCCGGCGGGTCGAACAGGACTTGACATTTGCCTGGGAGATCGTCGACGGGGGTGGCACGCTCTTGTCCACGTCTGATCAAGAAGTGAGCTTTGAAGCTCCCGCGTCGCCCGTTCTTGTACGTTTGTCCGTTGCCGTCTCACAGCGCGACATACGCTGCAGTGCCGAGGCGTTGATCACTGTCACCGACAGCCTTGATGTGGCTATCGGCCCAACTGTTGTCAATGCGCGCGGTTTACCGGGCTACACCTTTGAACGGGCCGCTGGGGAACTGTGGCGCTCGCGATTCGATGCTGAACGCAACCTGATCGTCGTGAATAGTGGGCATCGCGATTTTGTCTTCGCCACGCGCAGTCGCGCGCTCCAGCTGCGTTACCTTGTGCGGCTCTATGTCAAGGAGTTGGTGCTTAAGAACTTTGCTGGTCAGTCGGCCGAACAAGTGGCGGAGCGCATGATTGAGCTCTCGCTGTATGTCGAAGAGAAATTGAAGTCCATGTGAAGGGTCGTGCCGGAGACGCAGCCTGAATGGACTGTATGACAGATTCAACGGCGTCGACCTCCCGGAGGCGACGCACTACGCGAATCCCGGCACGTTTGCGTTGCGTACACATGGGTGTACACTCACGTCCAGGAGCATCCCTATGACTACGATCAAAGTCGGCGTGCGCGAGTTCCGCGAACGGATCGCCAGTTTCCTGGAATCGGACACTCCAGTTGCTGTCACTCGGCGCGGCGAGAATTTCCGAACTGAAGGAAGCAGCGGACCGTCTTGCCAGTGCACTCGCGGATGTTGATGAGGAGGAACTAGTGGCCGAGTTCAAGGAGCTGCGTCGCCGCGGGAAGGGCGCATCCCGCTGAGATGATCGTTCTCGACATCCTTATTCGCGCCGTCCTGGGGCGACGCGTTAGGCAGCTCATCGACACCTATGCGAGGCAAGGTGTCCGCTTCTTCGCACCTGACGTTGCCTTCGATGACGCCGAGAAATACTTACCTTCCCTCTTGAAAAAGCGGGGCAAGCCCCACGCCGACTTTTCGGCGTCGCTCGAATACTTGCGAAACATCATCGAGGCTGTTACTCCCGAGCTTTACGCCGCCTTTGAAAGCGAAGCCCGACAGCGATTGCGCCGTCGAGACGAAAGTGATTGGCCAATACTCGCCACAGCACTCGGACTGGCATATGCAGTGTGGACCGAAGATGCGGATTTCTTCGGTACTGGCGTCGCGGTGTGGACTACAAATTGAATGGAGATTTTTCTCAAGGAACAAGCACAGTCGCTTGAATCTCAGGAGGAATGACATCGAAGGGCAAAGGGACCTTTTCGTTGGGCTTGCTTTTCAGGTTGCTAAAACTTGCTTACATGACACTATGATTTTCTGGAAGCAAACCGTGAGAATGCAAGTGCACAAGCGATTGAATTCAAGAACTTGGCTCCCCGGGCTAGATTCGAACTAGCAACCCTTCGGTTAACAGCCAGCAGAGTTGTTTAACCAAAACTTGCCGGAGTTAGGCACGACCGAGGGGAATCAGCAAGTTTCGATGAAACGCGGTAAGCGGACTTTTCCTTCTCTATTCACCTTTTATTCGCAATTTGCTGCGCTTCACCGCGTTTCGCGTGACATTCCTGTGACAACGTCCAAAGCGGTAACCCTCAGCCAGAGTTCGTCTGGATATGCGGACACTGCCCAAGCAGTCCTCCCTGAGTGTCAGTTCGGGGCAGGCTGAATTGGTTTACCTAGACTTCTCTTCGTTCTGCTCCTGCAGCTTGCGAAGGTCCCGCCAACGGGCGTATTGCCCGGCTTTGGCGGGATCGGGAGCAAAATCATTCGCATATCCCCATCTCTGTAAGGTGTGATATCCTTACTGTAAAGGAGATGAGTAAAGATGCCACCTTCTAGCACAATCAGTAGCAAGGGCCAGATCACGGTTCCTCTTGAGATTCGTAATCGGCTCGGGCTGCGAAAGGGAGATCGGGTGGAATTTGTCGTTGACAATGACCGAACGACCATCCGCCCCGCACGTGCACCTGAGAATCCCTTCGCGAAGTATGTCGGGGCACTTCCCGCCTTTTCCGGCGTCGATGAGGCAAATGCATGGGTGCGGACGTTGCGTGACGAAGAAACTGAAGGACGATGAGAACGGCAATCGATACCAATGTCCTCTCCGCCCTCTGGTCCAAGGAACCTCTGGCTTCAGACATAGCGAGAAATCTTGGCAATGCGAAGAGGGAGGGAGGTCTTGTTGTCAGCGCGCCAGTGTACGCGGAACTGCTCGCCTATCCGAAGGCCACGGAATCGTTCGTGAATGACTTTCTCGCAGATACGGGCATCGCTGTGGACTTTGAGTTTCAACAGCCGGTATGGCTTGGGGCTGGCCGACGTTTTGCGCGTTATGCGAAACGGCGACGACGGTCTGCGCATCAGGGTCCGAAGCGTTTGCTAGCTGATTTCATCATTGGATCGCATGCCTTGGCGCAGGCTGATCGTTTTATGACGCTCGATCCGAAGCGATATCAGCGGGATTTTCCAGAACTGAGGCTTATATAGTCTACCTTCCGCGACTTCGTCCGGTCGCATACCTACGGCAGAATTTGCGACTCAACGCGGAAATTCTTCGAAAAAATGTAAGTGGTTAAAAAAAGAAGGTTGGCTCCCCGGGCTAGATTCGAACTAGCAACCCTTCGATTAACAGCCAGCAGAGTAACTTAATCAGCATTCGCCGGAGCTAAGCTAAACCGAGGAAAGCTAACGAATTGCAGCAAAATCCAACGAGTCACTTCCTCAGTTTTTATTCGTCCGATACTCACTTTTTGCCGCCATTCTCCACATCTGATACTACGTCTGTACTACATTTTCATCGCGGCCATCGCTATGACAGCAGCAACGCCAGGTCTTCAGAGCGTAGGTCTCGAATCATGCTGTTCTCGGCGCCGATGATTGCGGCGGCAAGGTCGCGCTTGGTTTTCTGCAACTCCAGGACTTTCTCCTCAACCGTGTCGCGGGCAATCAGTCGATAGGTGAAGACGGGCCGTGTCTGCCCAATGCGATGCGCACGGTCTACGGCCTGCGCTTCAACTGCGGGGTTCCACCAAGGATCGAGAATGAATACATATTCGGCGGCGGTGAGATTCAAGCCCAGACCGCCTGCCTTCAGGCTGACAAGGAAGAGACGGCAGTCTTTGTCATTTTGAAAGCGCTCCACTCGCGTCTGGCGGTCCCGGGTGGCGCCGTCTAAGTATTCGTAGAGTATTCCGTCCTGATTCAGCCGGGCGCGGAGAATCTTCAGCAAGCTGGTGAACTGGGAGAACACCAGCGCCTTGTGTCCTTCGTCGAGGACTTCACGCAGTTGCTCGAGCAGCACGTCCAGCTTGGCGCTGGAATCACTGGAGCGTTTCGAATCGAGCAAGCCGGGATGGCAAGCGGCTTGCCGCAGGCGCAACAATGCCTCCAGGACCTGAATCTTGGATTTCGCCAGGCCGGCGGTTTCGATCCGCCTAAGCAACGAATCGCGGTAGTGCTGGCGCAACTGGTCATAGAGTTTCCGTTGCTCAGGTTCGAGCTCGCAGTACACCGTTTGCTCGGTTTTGGACGGCAGTTCACGCGCCACCTGCTCCTTGGTTCGGCGCAAGAAGAACGGCCGCAACGCGTGACCCAGCAGGCGGCGCGTTTCCTCGTCCGGATTGCGCATCGATCCGCCCACGACCTTGAAGGCGTTGGCAGCGCCAAGCATTCCAGGGTTGAGAAACTCGAATAAAGTCCACAGCTCACCGAGGTGGTTTTCCATCGGAGTGCCGCTCACCGCCAGGCGGTGTCGTCCGCGCAGAAGCCGCGCGGCCTTCGACGATTCGGTTTCCGCATTCTTGACCACCTGCGCCTCGTCGAGCACGACGTAATCAAACTCGGCGTCTTTGAAGCTCCAGGCGTCTCGGCGCAGCGTGCCGTAGGTGGTGAGCACCAGGTCGTAAGCGGCGAAGTCATTGCCGTTGCGCTCCAACCCGGTATGATCGAGCACCCGCAGCTGCGGAGTGAAGCGTGCCGCTTCCTCCTTCCAGTTGAATACGAGCGACTTCGGAACAACCACCAGGGACGGACCGACGGGCTCGCCTGCGGCGCGCAGCTCGCGGCGGGATTCGAGCAGCGCCAGTACCTGCGCGGTCTTGCCCACACCCATGTCGTCCGCTAAGCAGCCACCGAAGGAGAAGCGCTGCAGGAAGTGCATCCAACCCAAGCCTTCGCTTTGATAGTCACGCAGCTGACCCACAAATCCCGCGGGCTGTGCGGCAGGTTCGACGCTGTGAAACCGTCGTAGCTCCTCGCGCACGCGTGCGAAGGTCTCATCGCAGCGGGCTTCTGGTTGCGCCGCCACTAAGGCGTCAAGCAGTCCCGCTTGGCTGTGACGGAAGCGCACATGACCTTGCTCTGGCTTACCCATTCCAGCCAGCGGGCCAATACGGCGCAGCCACTCTTCCGGCAGCACGCCATAGGTTCCATCATCGAGCCGCACCATCTTGTCCCCGCGCCGCAGGGCTTCGAGCAACTCGGGCAGGCGCGCTGTGGTGTTCCCGTACTCTACCTCACCGTGCAGCTCGAACCAATCCACGCCACTCGAAACTTCGATGCGGAATGGGCCTGGGCGGCGGAAGATCTTTCCTTCGGCTTCGATGTCCCAGCCTGCCTCCACAAGCGAGCGCACGATGCGAGGCAGCTTGCTCGGCGCCAACTCCCACCTCGGCGTGGAATCCGGGTAGGTAGGAGCGCGCTGCTTCAGGCCAAGCTGATCGAGAAACGCCCAGGCGGCCTTCTCCGCGTTGGAATCCCGGCGTATAAAACGCCGTCCTGCAGCATCGAAAAAGCCTCGCGCCGGATCGAACGCCGCAAACATGCGGCCCTCGTAAGCAAAACACAGCTTCGCATCCAGGCGTTCATGCCGGTACGGGACGCGGGTTTTGGAAATTGTCAAATGAGGATGGGCTGGCAGAGCTACCTCCTCGTATCGTAACTCCTCTGGCACCCGCAGCGGCGGCAAGTTCGGACAGCAGAGCAAAGTCGCCAGGAATTCATCGCGCTCCTTTTCGGGAACCGAGATCGAGCCCTGTTTGCGAAGAGCGATGATCCATTCGATCGGAGTATCGTTGGCGAGAGGTGCCACGCGGTCTCTCGTGATTACCAGACCTGCCGTGGCCAGGGCCGGGAATGTTGCTTCCCCGCGCTCTTCTCCGCGCTGGAAAAAGCCGGCGAGGGTACATGCCGTTTCGCCGAGCCGGTGCAGCTCAAGGACGAAATTCCAGGGACCGCCTTCGTCCCACGCAAGCGGAAGCAGGTTGTCCGGTTCGTTCAGTGGCCGCAGGAAGCAACGTCCGGTGCGCACCACCAAAGGCATGAGCATGCTGGCCAACGCGGGCGAGAGCAGAGGAGATTCGGGGATCGGCAGATAAGTTCCCGCGTAGCCGTAGCTGTAGCTATACGATTGACCTCCCGGCAGAGAGGACAGAATTTCGCGATCCTCTGACAGCGGGAGCTGAGCGATCTGGCCTTGGCGCATGGAAAGAATTTTGGGTCGCGAGAAACTGCCATTGGCGTTCCGGTTGCGCGATTGCAGGGAGAGAACCAAATCGCCGGCGTGCACGTTTTTCGCGACATCCACGACATATAGAATCTCCAGCTTGGACGGCCAAGCCGCGCGATCTCGAGGCGGAAAGACCTCACCGAGTTGTTTCCGCCAGTCCGCTGGTTTCGGCTTTGCCGGATTCCAGACGACCGCAGGAGAACGCGATGAAAGGACCGGCGCCGTCCCGTCGTCCTCATAGAGTTCTTCATCGCCATCGTAGTAGTCACGGCCATCAAGACCATCCGCGCCAAGAGCATCCAAGTCCAGGATCAACTTGTCTGCCGAGGCAGCTGCGGTCAAATATTGATGCTGGTCAGCGGCAAGGGTGGTGGCCCACACGTGCTTGCAGGGAACGCCCTGCTCCACAAAATGGGGGCAGTCGCACCAAACCGCAAGCTTGTTGTCTCTCCAGGCGAATTGCACCTCGTAAAAGCCGGAACCGCGCACACAGGCAGTAAGCTCGGATTGGGAACCTTCGTGGATCGTGACGCGGCCCTTACAGTAGTAGTCGTCGCCGCGCTTCCGAACATTCTTGGTGAAATTCGCTGCCAGCTTGGTGGAGAGACTCATGCCCCTGCTCTATAGAACTCGCAGGATATTCTATGCAGGTTTTTCATGACTTTCCATGGAAAGAAAGCTCCTCAACTGCCAGCAGCCTCTGGAACTCCGGATAGGACTTTCCTTCGGAGGCAGAAAATAAAAGCAAGCAGTCGCTTCTCGAACTTTTATTTATGTTTTATTCGCTTTTTGGCGCATTCGCCGCAATTGATTACTACGTTTGTACTAGGTTTCCGTAATTGGGAATGATCGGCTGTCGGAATTAGCTCCATCTACCAAACGAAGCACGCCTGGCCGAGCTGTTGGCCAGTTGGATCGCGCGGAAGTAGTTGTCTCCCTTGCCTAAATCCATCTGCAGGTTGCATCTCCCGGATTTCTTGTGCCAACGTGGGATAAGGCAGGCATTTCTCAACTCTCTTTGGCAGCTATCCAAATACAGATGGAATGCACACCACAAATTGCAGGACGACCGTACCCAGCCGCGTGCCGACATACACGGCGATCCATGCGATCCATCAAGTCTCTTGAAGACAGCGAAACACGGTCCTAATATTGCTTGAGGGTCAGACTTTAGAAAGAATACCTGATTCTCGGTCGGCAGGGCCATAAAGGCCGCATCAGTCATGGCTTTCGTACGTTGACATCGGTACGGATCGCCCATCGCTTAGGGTTATTGAGAAGCCAATCTTTCTCTCTCAAAGGCGCTGTAGTTGTTCCGTACTCTCGTGAACCAACGAATCGAAAACGACTTTGCCGTTTGCATGAAGGCATTGCAAAATATGCGACCGTATCGTATATTATGCGCGTGTGGATACCACGGGACATTGAACCTAGGCTGCAACGATCTGTCCGCACTCGTCCGGTCGTGGTGCTCACAGGAGCGCGCCAGACCGGCAAGACTTCCACACTTCTACGGCTATTTCCGAAGTATGGGTTTGTCTCCCTGGACCTGCCGACTGAAGCAGAACAAGCGGAAAAGGAACCACAAAACTTCCTTGGTCGCCACCCGCCGCCAGTGATCATCGATGAGGTGCAGTATGCTCCTCGCCTATTCCGGCATCTCAAGGTGGTTGTGGACGCGAGTCGCGCCCGCAACGGCCAGTTCCTGCTTACCGGCTCACAGAAATTTACGTTGATGAAGAGTGTTTCCGAATCGCTGGCCGGGCGGGCGGATATTACGGAACTCGAGACGCTCTCCTTTGCCGAGATTCACTCCGCAAGGCCAGCAACCACGGTCGAGACGACGATCGTTCGGGGCGGTTTTCCCGAACTGCACGCGAACCCGGACATTGACCAGGTTGCCTTCTATAACTCCTATCTTGCCACCTACCTGGAACGTGACGTGCGGTCACTGGCCAACGTTGGTAACCTGCGAGACTTCGAGCGTTTTCTACGCGCTTGCGCCTTGCGTTCCGCAAACTTGCTAAACAAAGCTGATCTCGCGCGTGACATCGGCATCGCTCCTTCCACGGCAAATCATTGGTTATCCACGCTCGAGGCCTCCGGGCAGGTGGTCCTCCTTGAACCATGGTTCTCAAACCCTACCAAGTCCATCGTCAAGAGCCCTAAACTCTACTTGGCAGATACCGGCCTGCTTTGCGCTCTATTGAACATCCGCACTGAAGATGCCCTTCACCAATCACCTGCCGCCGGCGCAATCTGGGAAACCTTTGTTTTTGCTCAACTGCGTAGTCGAGAACGCCGCGCCGGACGTGTTGGCAGTCTATTCTTCTGGCGTGACCGGACACGCGAAGTGGATTTTGTTGTTGATATCGGCGGACGGTTGGACCTTTTCGAAGCGAAGTGGACCGAACTTCCGGGTGACGGTGATACGGTAAACCTCAATTTCGCGCGCACCGTTGTGGGCAAGTCGCGAGTGACCGGGGGCGCGGTCATCTCTCGCACCCCCAATAGTTTTCCACTCAGCAGTGGATTCCGCGCTCTGCCAGTGTCCGAATTGCGATGAGGCAAATCGTTATTTTGGAACTGGTTGATCGTTTTGCAAGTCGTTGAGCTGGACGTCGGGGTTTGCACTTCCAACTGAAAGGCAGAAGTTGCATTCCATTACACCTGTAAGTAGCTGGTTGTGACACGTTACGTAAGTGATTCTGCTTCAAGAGGAGAGGCGCGCCGGAGTGGAAGAAGGTCGAATGCCGCTTGGAAAAACGCGGATATGAGACTCGAAGTGGGAGACCTGGAAATAGGAGGCACTGAAAACCGTCTCTAACTGATTGCCTACAAAAGAGGAAATGGCTCCCCGGGCTAGATTCGAACTAGCAACCCTTCGGTTAACAGCCGAATGCTCTACCGTTGAGCTACCGGGGAACGGCCTAAGATGCGCATTTTCATTCTATTACATCAAACAGATTCGTGTCATGACCTTTCGGTACGACATAGGGATGCTCAACACCTAGGATCATCCCGAGTTTTGTGATAGTTAAGTGGCATTTTCAGGATCGATTTGGGTGAGTTGGGGGACAAGACTGAGTTTTTCATGCTAAATGGAGAGTCTGCCTGCCTGCGCAAAAGACGTTCAGCTATTCTGCTATTGCGGAAAATTCATTCGTCCCAGGAACTGCTGGAAACGGCAGTCGGAGCGCAGCAGATCGGACTCTGGAGCAACTTTGGACCAGACCAGCGAGGCGTCACGCTGCTCGTGCGCCTTTTTCAGCCATGCGAATGCCTCATCCATATCTCCCGATGCCGCGTAGAGCATCGACATATCACCCGGCGAAACATATCGCTCGGCTGATGCCTGACGCAACTGCCAATGCCGAGTGCCTTATCCGTGTTTCCCAACCGAGCATGCGCCTCAGCTATCGCAGCGACGTATAGCGAGCTGCTTCCCGAACGTTGCTGCGCAAATTTCAAATTCTGTGATCGCGTCGCCGCGCTCAAGAGGAGACACGATCCCACGAATTTTTTCCGCATGAACCCACAACATCGAGCCGGCTGCGCGTCCGGCCGTTGCCGTAACGTACCAAGCGAGATTGAGATGTTTCGTTTGGTTTGCTAGCACCGGAAGTACGCGCTCCCGAAAATGGCCGCAAGACCAGTTTCTTGCTCAGCGAACCGGCGTCATCGGGTGAAATCCCTCCCGGGGACATCAAGTGGGTTAGCGCTATGAGTTTTCGGCGGGATACCGAAGACTCCTTTCAGATGAATCGGGAAAGGCAAGCGCATAGTCTCCGTATTGCCGACAAAGCGCCCGGAATTTGTGAGCCTACAGGTCGAACACAAACAATTCATTGGAAATGGGCACCTCGTCGACTCATCGCTTAGGTGAACCGCATACTTCTTGGCCTTGATATGCAATCGGATGGGTCACCGCATTTTCTAAGAGTGCCACAGGAAAGACCGATGTATCATTCGACATCTAGCCGGCGTACGTCACCTTCACCGTGCGAGGAATTATCGGGATCAAGTCGCGGACCTTCCGAGATTGGGTCACTCACAAGTACACGAAATCCCATGGCAGATTGGCAAATACGAACAAAGCGGCCGCTCCGAGGACCGGTGCGCGAGGAAGCGGGGCCGACCCTCAAAAACTACATCACGCCCACCGGGTTGCAGCGGCTGAAAGATGAGCATCGGTTCCTATTGAGTCGCGAGCGGCCCGCGGTGGTGGAGGTCGTAGCGTGGGCTGCTAGTAACGGGGACCGCAGTGAAAACGCCGACTACCTCTACGGCAAGCGGCGGTTAGGCCAGATCGATTCGCGGATTCGCTTTCTCACGAAACGCATTGACGCGGCCGTGGTCGTCGATCCCGCCGCTCCGCGGCCGGGGCCAGCCGCTACGCGCGTCTTCTTCGGCGCAACCGTGACCTACAAGGACGCCGCCGGCCTCGAACACGTCATCTCGATCGTCGGCATCGACGAGGTGGACCTCGACCGTGGCTACATCAGCTGGCGCTCGCCTCTCGCCAATGCGCTGATGAAGGCGAGCCCCGGCGACCGCGTGGACCTGCGCGCGCCAGCGAAGACGGAGCATCTCGAGATCATCGACGTCGAGTACGCGCCTATTCCGATGAATCCTTTCTGCGAACCGCTGGGAGCTCAGTCAACGCCCAAGGTCGAACGCTCCTAGACCAAGCCGCCCGAATCTGAGCGTTCCCCGATCTTTGTCGTTTTTGTACATTGTGCCGTCCGGAGCAGGACAGCGAAATGTTCACAATAACTGCTCGGCGATTCCTACAGTCAAACTAGCTTATGCCCAGCGATTCTGACCGAATCACGGAGAACCCTTGCGTAATGAGGTAAGGTAACGCTTGCCGACAATTCGTCCGGAATCTCTTGTTTCGCTTGCAAGACCTCCTCTTGTGGCCGCTCATGTGGTTGAGCTTTATGTCGGAAATACCGACTTTCCCGGCCATCACGAACCGTTCAGAAAAGTCCGGACTCCCGATCAAATAAGACGCAACTCGGGTACCAGAGGTGATCGTGGAGCCAGAAGCGGATTATTGTGCTAAACCGACGCGGCGCAATAAATCCTGGAAGCGCGGATCGCTACGCAGCGGATCGAAGGCCGGTTCGACCTTTAGGGTGGTGAGAATACCGAAATGCTCGGAGTATGCTTTTTCCAAGTCGGCCAGAGCCTCCTCCTTGTCTCCCACGCCCAGATGTGCCCAAAGCATGATTACGGGATTCACCTGCTCATGACGGCTGACTTTTTCCAGCTTTTCCAGCTCCCGCCGGGCCCGCTCCAACTGACCAGCGCGGCCATAAGTGTAAGCCTGCCACGACCAGTACCAAGGTCCTTCACCATTAAGACGGTGCCATGACTCTATTTGGGCCAGCGCTTGCGTAAACATCCTCTTTTCCACGTATGCTGCCGAGATGACGCTGGCCCGGCCAAAATTCGGATCCTTCCGAAGGACGGAGCGAAATTGTTCGATGGCGCGGTCATACTGCCGCGAGAAGAGCAGAATTGCCCCATAGTCGGCAGCAATAATGAGGGAGAGCGGATCCAGTTGGCGCGCTCGTTCACTCTCGCTTAACGCCTCATCGAAGCGCCCCAGCCACATCAAATGCTCGGCATACCAGTGGTGGGCGGTAGCGTAGTTGGGGTTCAGTTCAATGGCCCGCTGAAATTCCTTTTCCGAAGTCTGCCAGTTCCAATCCTGATTCTGGGCAATCAAGGCCAGCGCCGTGTGCGCTTCCGCCAGGTTTTCGTCAAGCTCCAAGGCCCGTAGGGCAGCAGCGCGTGCTTGAGGCATATATAGGGTTGCAGAAGCAAAAGAATAGACGGTCAGCAGCGAATAGGAGTTCGCCAACCCGGCATAGGCTGGGGCATAGGTGGGGTCTATTGTCGTGGCTTGGTGAAAACACTCTATTGCCTGCTGAAATCCCTGCACCGTTCTTCTGTTCCAGAAATACATGCCCTTGAGATACAGGTCGCGGGCCTCGGCGGATTTGGGGGATGACGCAGGTTGGTTGTTAGCCTTAATGGATTCGCGGGCGTTAGGGGCAACGTGAATTTCGCTCACGACCTTGTTTTGTGGCTGCGGATGACTCCGGAAGCGATACCCCGCGAAGTAGGCCGCCGGCACGACGATCAGCAAAATGGTAACCCCTACAAGGATCCTCCGTTCGCGCTTACCATCGTCATGAAGAGCCGCCCCCGCTATACCTGAGCGGTCCGTGACAAGGGAAACGTCTACCGGGGGTCCGGCTGCCGCGACTTGCTCCACGGGAGCAATAAACCCATGCGGGGAACCGTTTCAATGTAACGTGAATTCTCTGGGGTGTCGCCAAGCGCCGCGCGCAGCTTCTTGATCGCGGTGTTCAAGCTGTGCTCAAAATCCACGAACGTGTCGGAGGCCCAAAGCCGTTGCCGCATCTCATCCCGGGTAACAATTTCACCCGGCTTCTCCAGTAGGATCGACAGGATGCAAAAGGGCTGGCCCGGCAAGCGTATTCGCACGCCGTGTTTGCGCAATTCGCGCGCCGCCACATTTGCCTGGAAGACCCCAAAGCGGTAGACGAGACTGGGCGATGGTAGGCTCATTTCCGCCATTGTGCGAACCCTTCCGTAGGGAAGGACATTACCTCAGGGCAGCGATCACCTGACCGGTTAAATCGAATCGTATCCTATGCTTGGCGGGTCATCAAGAAATCAGTCGCGGTGCATTGCCTTAATGTCACTACTTGCGTAGTTTCGCACACAAGATCTGTCCCACTCTCCCTGGAGAACAGAAAAACAATTTGCGCCGTTGGCGCCGTAAGGGGTGTTTCGATGCAGACTTTCCCAGCCCGGAGGTCCAGCTTTACCAGTTGCTTGTCTCAGTTTTTTGACAGGAGGTCCAAGCTCCCGTACCGATACAGACGCAATATCATCAGAACTGTTCTCATAAGCGTCGCCACGCTGATAGCCATTGGCGCGCTACATGGACAGCAGATCACCTTCATCCCCAACGGGGTGTTTTTCGCGAATCCCGGTGGCGCGTCCGAAACCTATAGCATGACCGGAGGGGGCATCGACCAGACAGGTCCATTTTTCCAAAGCCTGGGCACCAACGGCCGCTCGTGTGGCAGCTGCCACCAACCCAGCGACGGCATGTCCGTTTCAGCTGCCCATGTCCAGCAGCGGTTCTCCCTGACCCAAGGCCAGGATCCGATTTTCCGCACCGTCGACGGTTCCAATTGCAGCCACAGCATCGATGTCTCGACGCTTGCAGGAAGGTCGGCAGCCTATAGCCTGTTGCGCACGCGCGGTTTGATCCGTATCGCCATCGCCGTTCCCTTAAGCGCTGACTATCGAGTCGTCAGCGTGAACAATCCATATGGCTGCAACGAATCCGACGTGATCTCGATGTATCGGCGGCCTCTGCCCTCCACTAACCTTCGTTTCTTGAGCACGGTCATGTTTGACGGGCGGGAATCATCGGCGGCTACCGGCACAACCAAGATCCTGTATTCCAACTATCCAACATCACTTCTGAACGATCTAGCGCACCAATCCGTTGACGCCACCATCAACCACGCCCAAGGGGACGGTACCAGGCCAACCCCCGCCGAGCAGCAGCAGATTGTGAATTTTGAGATGGCACTCTTCACGGCGCAAACCATCGGCAATTATGCTGGCCGATTGGACGCTCACGGCGCGAACGGCGGACCTATAGCTCTCACCACCCAGCCGTTCTTTATCAGCATCAACTCCAGCGTCAACCCTTTGGTGCCCACGCTTGAAACTCCCGGTGGGCTCGTGGCGCCTGGCGATCATCAGTTTATCCCGGCGATCTTCAACCCCTTTGACGCATGGGCGTCTCTGCCAGACACGTCTCCACGGGCAGCGGTTGCGCGTGGTCAGGTCATTTTCAATTCCAGGCCCATCAACATCACTGGTGTAGCTGGTATCAACGACGATTTGTCGGCTGGCGGTCTGGTTGCCGGCGGCATTCCCTCACTTACGGGAACCTGCGGCACCTGCCACGATACTCCGAACGTGGGCAATCATTCCTTTCCGACGCCTTTGGACATTGGCACCGGCGACCCCAGCCCTTCCAACTCTTCGGCCAATTTGGGAGGCCTTAATATGAACTACTTGCCGACCATCACGGTCTGCAAAACCGATCCGGCCACGGGTCTCCCGACGAGCACGTGTAAGACTACCACTGACCTCGGCCAGGCATTGATCGATGGCAGGTTCGACCACGTCGGTAAGATCAAGGGACCGATTCTGCGCGGTCTCTCAGCCCGCGCCCCGTATTTCCATAACGGATCCGCTCAGACTCTGTTGGATGCCGTGCGGTTTTACGAGGGCCGCTTTGGCCTTGTCCTAACAACTCAGGAGGAATCGGACCTGGTGGTCTTCTTGAGCGTTCTCTAGCGCACATCCGCTCTGGACTAAGAAGTCTCGTTCTGGGAATTGGTCCCAATCAATTGCTGGATTCCGGGCGGATGACGGGCTAACCGTCAGTTGAGCGTCCGAGGGAAAGTCCCCAGCTTCAGAGCCACGACCGATTTCCCCAGAACCGGCGGGCGGCTGTGCCATGAAGCAAGGACTTCAGGTCACGGCGTTGGGTGTCACCATTGGCCTTGCAGGTGCACTTGCCGTAACTCGGCTGATTGCGTCGCTGCTGTTTGGTGTGCAACCGACAGATATTGTGACGATCGCCTTTGTGATCGCGACGATTACGGCCGTGGCGGTGGTCGCCAGTTGGCTGCCGGCGTGGCGCGCATCGCGGCTAGACCCGAACGTCGTGCTCAGAGATGAGTAACAGCTGAGGCGCTCTGATTACGCCATGCTATTTTCCTGGGTGGATCGTTGGTATGGGGAAGGTGAGGCCTGTGAAACTGCGTTACCGGAAACTGAACGGACTTCGGCTCAGACTGATTGCCGAGCGGATCACGGGCAACTCTTCCCTTATCGGATTGGGGAAAAGTTGCCGACAATGCACTCAGAGCCACCATCAAACAGCGCACCCTTTCGAGTGCTAAACTTTTGCCACACCATGGCAAGTGCTAACAAGTCGAATGGCTACGAAGACGTCGCGTCAGTGTTCATAACCGGGCGCGGTAGGAACAGTTCAGGTGTCGGGGCATCAGTTGTGGCTGGCTGGTCCCAGACGTTGCCTGGTGGTGGAACAGTTCTAGACCTCGGATGCGGGACCGGCGTACCAATTTCGCAAGTTTTGATCGAGCACGGGTTCAAAGTGTATGGAGTGGACGCCTCACCCACGATCGTGGCAGCGTTCCGAGCCCGTTTTCCAGGTGTTCCAGTGGCGTGTGCCGCTGCAGAAGATTCGGACTTTTTCGCTCGAACTTTTGATGGCGTGGTTGCCTGGGGGCTCTTCTTTCTGCTCGATGCGGAAGTCCAACGCAGATTGATCAAGAAAATTGCCGGCGTGTTGCAAAGCGGTGGCAGATTGCTGTTCACGGCTCCGAATGAGAGCGGTTCTTTTCCGCCCGATGTCATGACCGGGCGACCTCAATTCTCCCTGGGCTACGAGGAATATCGAAAAGCGCTGGAGGCCGAAGGCGTGTCGTTGGTTGGAACACACCGTGATGAAGGCGAAAACCACTACTACTTTGCACAGAAGATGTAACTCCCGTGACATCGTACAGCCCTTGCTCACCATTTTTATCGGATGACGGGCAACTCTGACGTAACGCGATTAGGTAAGGGTTGCCGACAACACACCAATGATTTCAAATGAGACGTTGAGCGGCGATCATTCGCTGATGGTCGTTCATCTCCTGATCATCTTTTCTTCGGCTACCTGATGAAGGATGGACGCACATGCGCGAACCATCCGAGCGGGCGAAATGCACTCGCATACGGGAGGCATTGAGAGGCTCTACACTGAAAAGCTTAGTGCGAACCAACGGCCACCGTTCACATTCACGATAAACCTGCCGCGACCGTACTAAAGGACAGTGTGAATTCGTCACACCTGTCCTTTAGTCCCATTCCGATTACAAATTCCCTTTTGCGACCATGGAGGTAGAGCACCTTTGGTTTTCATTGTCGTAATTCTCATTGTCCGTGACCCCATCGCACGTGCGTGATTGTGCGTTAGTCGGAGGAGGCCAGCCCATGAACGAGAATGACTACTTGCAGCAGGTCGCGAACCTGGCGGGTTTGCGGCACTATCCGCAGCAAGGCCCATGGAGCAAGAAATCTGGTAGCGCGGTGGGCACGCGCGATAACTACGTCACGGCCATCGGATTCAGCCGTAACAGCCAAGGTGCCAACCTTGTGATCCTCTTGCGCTTCAAAAAGCTGGAACAGCCCGAACTGGTGAAATCCGCGCTGAAGAGCGCCGCGATTAAGAAGGGCAAACTAGGGGTGGTCGGAAATGATTTCGTGCGCTGGGAATGGATGTACTCCTTCACCAAGCCAAAAGCCGAAGAAGTGGCCAAGCTGATCGAGGATCTGCGAACTGCAATGAAGCCCGTGACGGCGGCGTTCGACGGGCGCTGCGAGCAATGCGCTTCGACATCCACGCAGTCGCTCACGCTGCTGAACGGGATGCCCATGTTTATCTGCGGGACATGCCAGGAAAAAGTGCGCCATGAACTGAACCAGGCCGCCGAGAAATATGAAATGATCACGCCGAATTATCCGAACGGCCTGGTGTTGGGCCTGGGCGCAGCGGCGCTAGGAGGCCTTGCCTGGGGCCTAGTGGCTTACGGCCTAAACTACATTTTTCTGTACGGAGCGATCCTCATCGGGTACTTCGTGGCGGCTGCCGTCTTGAGGGGCACCGGCAAAGTAACGCGCTTCGGACAAATCATCATCCCGGTGCTGACCATTGCCAGCGTGCTTTTTGGCGATGCTATCTTCTACACGCTGATTATCATGAAGCAGGAGCACGTTGTGTTTTCCGGCAAATTGTTGAATGCCGTCGTGCTACACCTCTGGGAAATTGAAAGTCGCGGTAGCGGCGTGCTCTCTCTGCTCTTTGGTTTGGTGGGAGCGGGATACGCGCTGTATTCGGCGCGCAAGCCCAAGTTCCAAGCGATATTTCAGCCGCTCGGCGCGCCAAACGCCTAATTTCTCGAGTGCAGGAGTGAGCTAGGCGGACTTTTCGGAGGAGATGGCCGCGGGTGGCACAATTCCTGCCTATGCAGGCAGACGGAAATTGCTAGAACCTCTACGCACCGTATCCTGCCGCGAAGCGCTCAGTCTACCGCCCGATAAACGCTCGTCGGACAGGTGGAATCGTCCGGTAAGCGGCTTCGTTCTAGCTGACAATCCGGGAGTGATCGCGCGATGCTTTGAATCGAAGTGAGCCGATCACCGAAATATTGGTTTAGGCACACGAATCCCAGATAGTACCGGAAGTCCATTGCCTCTATGAAATACCAACATCTATTTTGGTCGACAACGCGCAATACCTAGCGTCTGCGCTCGGAACGAAGCGCATGGAGGCGTGAAAGTTTCGCGCATCCAGGTTGGCTGTCGCGCATCAGGCTTGCTTACTGAATTCTTCGCCGCTCGTTGGACTTGGAGATGCTTCGATGAGACTTTACATATCAGCAGTCTTATTTGGACTCCTATGCGTTTCGGCAGCCCAGGCACAGGCCAATCTAGTCAAAGTTCGGGTCCGGGTGATCCTGGTGGACCAACAACTCAATCAGAAGGCAGTGCCATTCTTCCTGGTGTCACTCAAGAACGGAGGCAAGGCCGTCGAAGTGAAGACCAGCCTGGAAGGAACCGCGGAAGCACATCTTCCGCCGGGGCGGTACACGGTTTCAACGCCGAAGTTCGCCGAACTGGGAGACCGGCGCTTTTCCTGGAATATTCAGGTCTCGCTTTCGGGCGGCGAGCAGAACATTGACCTGACCAATGACAACGCCAAGGTTGAGGAGGTTGCTGCTCCAGCATCATCGGCAAAGCCCGCCTCCAATGACCTCACCGAGCAGTTCAAGCGGCTTAAGAACACCGTGGTGACAGTAAGGAGCGAATCGGGGCACGGCACGGGATTTTTCGCGGACGCGAAGGGGCTCATCCTCACCAATCAGCACGTCGTGGGTAATTCGGAGTATTTAGCCGTGCAGTTTGATCGGACGCACAAAATCGTGGCTAAGTTGATTGCCTCAGATCCTCAGAAGGATGTCGCATTGCTGTTGGTAAACATGGCCGCCCTGCCAAACGCTTCACCCGCTCCGCTATATCGGGCCGCGACTGGCAGAACCCCTGTTCAGGAAGGCGAGCGGGTGTTCACCATCGGCAGCCCGCTAAGCCTCGATAAGATCATCACCACTGGCATCGTTAGCAAGGTCGAGCCGCACACCATCATGTCGGATATCAACATTAACCCAGGCAGTTCCGGCGGCCCGCTGTTCAACAGCGCGGGCCAGGTCATAGGGTTGACTACCTTCGGTACGCGCGGAGAAGGCGGGCCGGGCGTGTCGGGTATCGTGCGTATTGAGGCAGCCCTCGCGCTTCTCGAGCAGAATCGGACAAAAGCCGCGGGTACCCCACCGCCCGCAGCGCTTCTCCCGATCGAGCCTGTCACTCCCTATCCTGTCGAAGGACTCAAGGAAGCATTGCGGGCGGAAAAATACGATCCGCGCCCTTATTATTTCGCTGTTGGAGATTTCAATATCGCTCTTTCTACTCCTCCTCTGGATTACCGGGAACAGGAAGATAGGCGGCTGCAGGCCGAGCGCGAGCATAAGAAGCGCAACAAGAAACAACAAAGCGCAGACGAGAATGCCGGCGATTCCGATGCGCCCAAGGAATGGGAAGAGGAAGCCGGCGCCCATCCGGCCGTATTCGCCATATACGTGATGCCGAAAGCCAAGGAAGGCCTCGGATCGGCGTTCGGCCGCTCCTTCAGCCTCAATTCGGCCGCAAAGCTCAAGTTCAAGACCGATTTCCAGACCATGAAGCTGTTTTGCGGGGACAAGGAAGTGCTGCCAATCCATCCTGGCAGGGTTCCCGTAACCGTGTCGGTCCAAAACCGGGTCGTAAAGATGGACGATTCCACCTACAAAGGGGTGTACGTGTATTCGCCGGACGCTGTGAAACCGGATTGCGGTCAGGTGAAGTTGGAAGTCTATTCCTCGAAGGGCGGCGAGCCTACGATAAAGACTTTCGATGACAAAACTGTTCAGCACGTTTGGGCGGATTTCGACGCCTTCCGCCGGGCTCAGGCGGTGGTTGCGCAGGCGGCGTCGGCCGTAAAGCCCTAGTGCGCTGAACGGGCAAGACACCATCGACCGCTCTTCCTAACGTGCTGTCCTATCTTGGAGCCACCATTCATGAAGCGTCGGTTTCTTAGCGCTCCGCGGTATGTCCGCTGCGTGCTGGTGCCGGCCATGTCTCTGTTGAGCCTGCATGTCAACCCTCCACGCTGCCCATGGAGGAGCCAGACCATGCTGGCAGCCACAGTGTAAAGAACGGACTAAAGACACTTGATGTCGTCAACGTGTCTCTCTGGCTTGACGATCAGAGTCTCGATCGAGTGGACGCAATCGTCAGCGTCATATCGCGACCGCGAAGGTGCTCGGATGAGAGCTGCAAGAGGGCGGGCCGACCGACCCGAAACACCGGTTCGTCGCTCGACTGCGCCTAAACGCCGCGGCTTGGGCGTCGCAGGCCCTTGTTTCAGGAAGAGGCATCGACGACGCCAACCAAATGTTGTTAGCAAATGCTGATTGACATTGGAAGCTCCACGGCGTATAAAACTTTCCACTCTTGGTAAATGGGAAGCGCGGTGAAAATCCGCCACTGCCCCGCAACTGTAAGCGCCAGGATGAGAGCAAGGATGTGCCACCGGGATCATTTCCTGGGAAGGCAGCTCAAGTCCGATGAAGCGTAAGTCAGGAGACCGACCAGGAGCACATCAATTGCTTTAATCGACTTCGATGGGAAAGTCGAGGAGCGTCTTTCTAGGGACATTTCGGTCCTTGGAATAATCGCCCCAATTAGTTCCCGCTAGAGTGAAGGCAACAAGATGCAAGAAGCCCACCCGAATACGGTGACCTTCGTGCTTGGCGGCGTCCGCAGTGGCAAGAGTCGCTTCGCGCAGCGAATCGCTTCCGGTTCTGGAAGCGTGATCTTTATCGCTACTGCGAAACCGAGCGATCCCGAGATGGAACTGCGCATCGAGCGCCACTGCAAGAGCCGCCCTGCAGCATGGCAGACGCTCGAGGTGCCGGTGGACCTGGACGTTGCGATTTCAAGTCTTCAGGGTCCGAAACAGTTAGCGGTGATCGATTGCTTGACCGTTTACCTGGCCAATGTCATGAGCAAAGCCGAGGGAAAAGAATCGGTGATCAGAGATCATATGGAGCGACTCTGTTCTGCTCTGAAGGAAACGAGGGCTTCGATCATCCTGGTTTCGAATGAAGTGGGGAGTGGAGTTCACGCAGCGACTGCGACCGGAAGATTTTATTGCGATCTTTTGGGCGAGCTGAATCAGCGCGTCGCAGCGCTGGCGGACAACGTAATTCTGATGGTTGCAGGCATACCCGTTGCTGTTAAGGGAAAGGTGCCCCTCGCTGCGCATTCAACTTTTGAGATCGATCATGAGGTGTTGGGGGCGGCTCGATTGTAGAGCTGCTGGAACCGTTAACGGCTGACAACAATTAATCGGCAGGATGCACGGGAAAGCGGTGAGAATCCGCTACTGCCCCGCAACTGTAAGCGACCTTAAAGACGTGACGGCCACTGCCTAAAGGTGGGAAGGCCTTCACAAAAGAAATCGGTCGCGAGTCAGGAGACCGGTCTTGCCGATGTAGTTAGGTCCATTCTTCCGAGGGGGAGAAGACTATGCAGATCGGCAATTCCAAGTGGTCCAGGGCCATTCCGGCACTTCTAGTTTCACTTCTTTTATCACCAATTTCCTCATTCGCAGATGGTTACGGCGAGCTGCGGGGCACCATTTTGGACCCGCTGGGCGCTGTGATCTCAGACGCAGAAGTCATCCTGCTTCGGGAAAACGCTTCTCTGGCGCACACCACAACAAACGCTCTTGGTGAGTTTGTCTTCTCATCCCTGAGCGCCGGGCGCTATCGTGTGCGCGCGACCGCGCCCGGCTTTACGGAGCAAGAGACTCCCGACATGTACGTCGGCGGCGGGAAAGCACTGCATATTGCTCTGTCGCTGAAGATCGGAACCGTTACTCAACAAGTTGTCGTCTCCGCGACCGGAACTCCGGCACCTGACTCGCAAATCGGCGCATCGATCGGTGTGATTTCTGGCGAGACCGTCACGGAAAAACTGGATGTACACGAAGCGCTTTCCGCAATCCCCGGGATTCAAGTTCTGCAAACCGGGCGCAGTGGCGGGACTACGGATCTCTTTGTTCGCGGAGGGAACGCCGACGCCAACAAAGTATTGCTGGACGGGATTCCCTATGAATGTATCGGCGGACGCGTTGAATTCGGGAATCTCTCTTCCACCGGGATTGAGCAGGTTGAAGTCCTGCGAGGGCCAAACAGCGTATTGTACGGCGCCGATGCACTGGCGAGCGTCATAAGTCTGAGCACACGGCAAGGCGCGACTCGCCTGCCAGAGCTCACCTATTCCATTGAAGGCGGTAACTTCAGCAGCAAGCGCCAAGAGGTCTCGATCGGCGGAGCGCACGGCCAGTTCGATTACTTTTCTGATTTTTCCCGCCTCGATACCGAAAACGGGAAACCAAACAGCGCCTTCCACGATGGGACTTATGCCGGCAACTTTGGCTGGTCGCCGAACAGCTCGACTCAGGTTCGGTTTACCTTGCGGCGAACGGCTACTGCGCTGGGGCTGCCGAACGCGCTTGATCTCTACGGCATAGCGGACGATTCATTCCAAAAGGAGCAGGACACGTATTACGGAGTGACGGCGCAGAATCAAACGACCGAGCGGTGGCACAACCTGCTCCGTTACGGCGCTACTCGCCTTCGCTTCCAATTCGACAATCCAAGTCCGACCGGAGAACCCTTCGACCCATTCGGTTCCGGAGCGAATTTTCTGGGCGATCTCGTCACCCTCCGGGGAGCCAACGGTTTCGTGACGAGTGGACGCGCCATCCTCGATTTCGGCGGCGAATATCCGTCGCTTTTTGACAGCCAATCAAACCGGAACTTCATCTTCAGCCAATCCGACTACACGTTTGACCGGCATCTTTCTGGACTCTTCGCATTCCGTTATGAGAACGAAAGTGGCTTCACACGCTTCGCGGGAACCAAGACTCCGACGGATCGCAACAATTTCAGTTACACGGTCCAGCTGCAAGGCAATCTTTGGGACCGGCTTTACGCCACTGCGGGCGTGGGAATTGAAGACAATGCCATCTTTGGAGTTGAGCTCACCCCGCGGGTTTCGCTCGCCTACTATCTGGCCCGCCTGCAATCTTCTGGGTTCTTGAATGGCACCAAGTTACGGTTCAACTTCGGAAGAGGGATCAAAGAACCGGCGATTTTCTATGAAAGTACGTCGCTCTTCGTGTTGCTTTCTCAACTTCCCAATGGTCCGCAGCTCACTTCTCAGTTCCACGTAAAACCGATCGGCGCTGAGCGCTCGCGAAGTTTTGATTTCGGCATCGACGAAATTGCCTGGAACGGACGAGCGAAGCTTGGACTCACCCTGTTTCAGAACGAATTTCGGGAGCAGATCGAGTTCGTGGACGCCAGCGTCCTGCCGCAGCTCGGCGTTCCTCTCACCGTCGCGGCTGCGACCCCATTCGGGGCGAGCGTCAATTCAGGAGCATTTCGTGCCATGGGGGCGGAAGCCCAACTGGAAGTGAATCTCGGCCACAGCATTACCGCGAGAGGAAGCTACACATACCTGGACGCCGTGGTTCAACGTTCGTTCGCAAGCAGCGCGCTTTCGCCTGCCTTCAATCCCAACTTTCCAACCATACCCGTTGGGACTTCCACGCCTCTCGTTGGAAGCCGTCCATTCCGCCGAGCGCCACATTCCGGAGATTTCCTGATCGGCTACATCAGGCCGAGGTTCACGCTATCCGTCAGCGGAATCCTCGTCGGGAGACGCGATGACAGCACACATCTAACCGACGCATTCTTTGGCAATACTTTGCTTCTTCCCAACAGAAATCTGGATGCGGCGTACCACAAGATCGATCTGAACGGCAACCTGCGGGTCAATTCGGCAGTCGAGCTCTACTCCAGCTTAGAAAACGTACTGAACCAGCATTACGACGCAGCTTTCGGCTTTCCCTCTTTGCCGTTCATGTTCCGAATCGGAATGAGATTTACCTTGGGAGGCGAGTCGTGGAAAATCCACTAACCCAACTTTCCGAACGAACTTTTGGGACAGCGTTTCCGAGAAAGAGTGCTGTTCATGCCTCTCGCGACTGGAAAGCGTTCGCGAAGGCGAAGCTGGATAGCCTGACCAAACCTCCAGGCAGTCTGGGGCGGCTCGAGGACATTGCCGCCAAGATTGTCTCGATTCGAGAACAGGAATCTCCGGACTGCGCCAACAGAGCGGTCTACGTCTTTGCCGCAGATCACGGTGTGACCGAAGAAGGCGTAAGCGCCTACCCCAAGGCCGTAACCCAGCAGATGGTCCGAAACTTTCTTGCAAATGGGGCGGCCATCAACGCCTTTGCACGATGCGTACGAGCTGAAGTGATTGTGGTTGATGTCGGTGTCGACGCGGATTTCGACTCTCATCCCAGCCTTGTCAGCAAAAAGATTAGACGCGGCACTCGCAACATGGCGATCGGACCAGCAATGACCAAGTCGGAAATGAATGCGGCAATTGCAGTCGGGCGAATGCTGGCTCAACAAGCGCGCATTCAGAACCGCGACCTGATCGCCGTTGGAGAAATGGGTATCGGGAACACGACCGCGGCCGCGGCCATTACCGCAGCGTTGTCGGGAAAGCCAGGGGCCGAGGTGACGGGATCGGGAACAGGAGTTTCTGCGCAAGCACTGATTCATAAACAACAAATCGTCGAGAAAGCTCTAAACGTAAACGGCCTGAACAAA
>Ga0209159_1000813_pt1 | contig 26166 bp, 22 predicted proteins | sample GraSoiAngelo_144_FD_185901 | JGI IMG/M metagenome (GOLD analysis project Ga0209159, IMG submission 185901) | Grasslands soil microbial communities from the Angelo Coastal Reserve, California, USA - 14_1009_02_40cm (SPAdes) (version 2) | ecosystem: Environmental > Terrestrial > Soil > Grasslands ...
GCACGGCGGAGAACTCCATCCATCCGGACAAACGGCTGCCGGAGGCGCACGCCTGGACGCAACACCTCGACGCCATCCAGCAACTCGGCGCGCGGCTCGCCAACATCGGCAGCGTGCCGGAGATCTGCGAGACCATCGGCCAGGCGATCACGACGCTGCTGCCCTACGACCAGTGCCGCATCTACCTGCTCGAAGACGATGGGCGGACGCTGAGCCCGGTTTATTTCAGCGACACCCGTCGCTCCGAATACGATGGGGTCACCGCCGAGACGCTGGCCATTCAGGTGGGCCAGGGCATCACCGGCTGGGTCGCCGAAACCAAGCAAGGGGCGCTGGTTGGTGACACAGAGCGCCATCCGAAGGCGGTCCACATCCCGAGCACCACCGAAGCCGACGAGTCCATGCTTGCCGTCCCGGTCATCTTCGAGGACAACCTGATCGGGGTCATCGTCAACGTCAAGGTCGGCCTGCATCAGTACACCGGTGATCACCTGCGGTTGCTGACCATCCTGGCGAACCAGGCCGCCGTCTCGATTTCCAACGCGCGGTTGATCGAGCGCCTGGCCGCCAGCGCCCGGACCGACCCGCTAACCGGGCTTTCGAACCGACGCGCCTTCGAACAGGCGCTCGAAGACCGGCTGGGTGCAGCCCTCCCTGAGCTGTTTTCCGTGATCATGCTCGACGTCGACGGACTCAAGCAGGTGAATGACGCCCGCGGTCACGCGGCCGGAGACGCGGTGCTCAAGCGCGTGGCGTCGGTCCTGACCGCTCAGCTCCGGCACGCGGATGTCGTCACCCGATGGGGCGGCGATGAGTTTGTCCTCCTCATGCCCGAAATGGATCGGGTGGGCGCGGTATCGCTCGCCCGTCGGGTCAGCGGAACGTTGCGCGATGCGGACAGCCCCACCGGCGCCATCTCGGTGTCGATCGGGACCGCCTCGTTTCCCGCGGACGGCACCACCGCCGACGGATTACTGGCGGCTGCCGATCGCTCGATGTACCTCGACAAGCGACAGCGGGTCGCCTGACCGCCCGGTCATACGAGCGTGCTTAGCTCGCCGCCACCCGGGCCCAGTCGTCGATGCTCCAGGTCAAACCGCTTGGGCCTGGGTCGGCGCGCACGACATAGTCCAGCACATCAGCCTTGAAGCCGCGACCCGCCATCTCGTGTGCTCCGCGGCTCGACAGGATGATCACCGGGAGGTTCCGAGTACCGTCGGTCGCCCGAATGCGTTGCAACGTGGCAAAGCCGAGCTCTTCACCCATCCGCAGGTCGAGGAAGATCATGTCCGGCCGAAGCGCAGCCGCCTCCTGCATCACCTGGTCATCGTTCGACACCACGTTCACCTGATAGCCATCGAGCTCAAGCTTGAGCTTGTACATCTCGGCGACCGCCGGATCGTCCTCGATGAACAAAACCCGGATCGTCTCTTCGACGGGGTGCTTGGATATGGCCATGTGGGTGTCCCTTCACGAATGAACGAGCCGCCTACCTGCCGCTCACACTAGAGGTGTCGCGGACGCCTGTCAATAATGGGTTAGGTTCTAGTCCCGCTGGTACGGCTGACGAACCTCTTCGGGTAACTCGTACCAGCTGACGCGGTCGCCGATCCTCGCCCGCAACTTCCACTTGAGTGATTTCGGCTGCCTCTCGATCCGCTCCCAGAGCTCATCGAGGCGTTGATTGACGCGGCCGGCGTCCACCTCGAGCTCGGTGGCGGCGCCGCGCACGCGCTCGATGTTGAGCTGCAGCGTCCGGTACAGACCCCAGTCCTCGGACGTGAGTCGCGCCAGATAGGCCGCGTTCACCGCGTCGTCGTCGTGGTCGGCGATGGGATGATCGAGCACCAGCGCGATGGTGTCGACGAGGTCCTTCATGTTGACCTCGTAAACCTGCAACTTGCTGAGCAACAGATCGGCCGGGGTGAGGGTGGGACCGTCGTGGCTGAGGCGGCCGCCCAGTTCGATGACATGGCACATCTTCATCCGGTCGATGAAGATGTCGATCTGACGACCATTCAGGCTGTCGAGATATAGCAGCCGCTGGTGCCCGTTGAGGGTGTTGAATCGCTGGTCACCCTGGTAGCCAAGCGCCTCGAACAGCCGCTGGACCGAGTGCTGCTTCTTCGAAGCCGCAACGAAGTCGAGGTCCCCATAGCGGCGCTTCAGGGGCGGTTGCCGGGCGCTGGGCGAATGCAGGTTGACGGCCGCGCCGCCCACCAGCTTGACCGGAACCTTGGCCAGTTGCGCGGCCGCTGCGATCCGCTGCGCCTCGGCGATGACGTCGCTGACCGGGACGTTGACGTCAGTGGCCAGCTCAGGCCTCCTGTACGTCGACGATGATGGTCTTCAGGTCGGTCATCTGCTCGATGGCGCGGTGCCCGCCCACCCGGCCGATACCGCTGTCTTTGCCCGCTCTTCCGCCGAAGGGGATGTGAGCCTCCCAGTAGTTGGATGACTCGTTCACGTTGACCCAGCCCGTCTCGAGCCGCTGGGCGAAGCGCAGCGCGCGATCGATATCCCTGGTATAGACGGAGCCGAGCAGGCCGTAGGGTGAGTCATTCGCGATGGCCAGGGCATCCGCCTCGTCGGCGAACGGAATCAGGGGAGCGATCGGACCAAAGGTCTCCTCGCGGCTGACCCGCATCGCCGGCGACACGTTGCGCAGCACCGTGGCTTCGTAATAGAGCCGGGTCGGATATCCATCGGCGCGCCGCCCGCCCTGGACCACGGTCGCGCCGCGGTCGACCGCGTCTCGCACGTGCTCGTCCATCTTCTGGGCGACGCCTTCGTTGTTGAGCGGCCCCATCGTGGTGTTGTCGTCCAATGGATCGCCCAGTTTGATCGTGGACATTGCCGCCGTCAGCTGTGCCAGGAACGCGTCCTGAATCCCGCGCTGAACGAGGATGCGCTCCCCCGCTGTACAACTCTGCCCGGCGCAAAGGAAGCAGCCGGTAATCGTTCCTTCCGCGGCGCGGCCCAGGTCCGCATCCTCGAAGATCACGATCGGGCCGTTGCCGCCCAGCTCCAGCATCACGTGCTTGCCGGCGGCCCGCCGGGCGACCGATCGGCCGGTTTCGGTCGAGCCGACGAAGCCGATGCCGGCCACCAGCGGATGGCCTGCGATCTCATCGCCGACCACCGAGCCGGGGCCGGTCACCAGGTTCACGGCGCCTGCCGGGAGGTCGGCCTCGGTCAGGCACTCCATCAACTTCACACTGATCGCCGACGTCGAAGTGGCCGGCGCCCAGACCACGGTATTGCCCCCGGCGAGCGCCGGGGCGATGAGCTCCGTCGCCATCGTCAACGGCCAATTCCAGGGGGTGATCAGGCCATAGACGCCGCGGGGAACCCGCAGCGTAAACACGAGCTTGTTTTTGGCCATCGACGGGATGACATTGGTCTCCAGGCGTTTGATGTCTTCGGCGGCGATTCGGAAATACTCGACGGCTTCGCCGACTTCGCCGAGCGCTTCCGCCTTGTACGGCTTCCCCTGGTCGAGGCTGAGCCATCGGGCCAGCTCCTCGCGCCGCTTCTCCATGACGTCGGCCACCCGGTGCAGCAGGGCCGCCCGCTCGAAGGCGCCGAGCCCGGCCATCGCCGCCCGTGCCCGGTGCGCCGCCTCGACGGCGCGCGCGGCATCAGCCCGGGTGCCTTTCGGCAGGGTGGCGATCACCTCGCCGGTCGCCGGGCTTACCGCCTCGAAGGTGGCTTCGCTTTCCGAGTCGACCCACCGGCCGCCCACGAACATCTTGAGCGCCGGGGTTTTTTCGACGACCTTCATCGTGCTCCTCCTGATCCTGCCAGCACCGGCAGCTCTTTGAGCCTTGTCATCTGTGGGTCGTACAACGGCTCGCCGACGACGCCGGCCGGATAGCGCCGGCCGAAGTACTGCACCTCGACCCTCGACCCGTCTTCGGCAAGGGCCAGCGGCAGGTAACCATAGATGATGCTCTTTCCGACGGTGCAACCGTAATTCGCGCTGGTCACGTAACCGACGCACTGGCCGCCGGCGAAGATTGGTTCCTTGCCGAGCACGGCGACCGCCGGGTCATCGAAGGTCATGCATGCCAGCTTCCGGGTGATGCCCTGTTCCTTGATCCGCAGGAGCGCGTTGCGACCGATGAAGTCGCCTTTGTTGAGACGGACGGCAAAGCCCAGGCCCGCCTCATACGGGTTGTACTCGCTGTGGATGTCGGTGCCCCACAAGCGATACCCCTTCTCGAGCCGGAGCGAGTCGAAGGCACCGCCGCCGAGCGCCGTCACGCCGAGCGCGTCTCCCGCCTTCCACAGGGTGTCCCAGAGACGCAGCCCGTACTCGGTCGGCGTATAGAGCTCCCAGCCCAGCTCACCGACATAGGAAATCCGAATCGCATAGGTTGGAACGCTGCCAATCGTCAGCGACCGGGCGGTGAGATAGGGGAACGCGGCATTCGACACGTCCTGTTGGCTCAACGGCTGGAGGAGATCGCGCGCCCGCGGGCCCCAGACGCCGACGCAGCACCAGCCCGAGGTCAGGTCCTTCAGCTGGACACTCGAATCGTCCGGCAACTGGCGACGCATCCAGGCCAGGTCGTGCATCCCGACGCCGCCGCCGGTAACCACCCAATACCGGTCCTGGTCGATCCTGGTCACCGTTAGATCGGTCATGATGCCGCCGCGCTCGTTGAGCATGGCTGTGTAGGTCACCTTCCCGACCGGATGCTCCATCTGGTTGGCGGCGATCCGCTGCAGGTAGACCAGGGCGCCGCGGCCGGTGACCTCGATCTTGACGAAAGGGGTGGCATCGAAGAGCACCACCCGCTCGCGAGCCGCCCGGTGCTCGATGGCCTGGATTGGCGACCAGAACCGAGCAGCCCATCCAGAACGCTGCGGCGCTACATCTCCCTCCCCCCTGGTGGGGGAGGGTCGGGGTGGGGGGGTATTAGCCTCGTACCACTGGGGCCGCTCCCAGCCAGCCCCTTCGAGGAACATCGCGCCCAGCGCCTGCTCCCGCTCGTAAAACGGGGTCAGCCGGAGTCGGCGGGGCGTCTCCATCGGCTGCAATGGGTGGATGATGTCGTACACCTCGCGATAGTTCTGGGCTCCACGGGTGCGCAGATACGAGCGGGTGAACGCGTGCGGGTAGAACCGGTTCAGATCCTCCTCGCGAAGGTCCAGCTGCGGCTCACCCTCCACCATCCACTCCGCCACGGCGCGCGCCGCGCCCACGCCGTGCGTGATCCAGACCGCCTCGCAAGCCCAGAAGCCGCGCACGTCGAGCGACTCGCCGATCAGGGAATGCCCATCCGGCGTGAAGGAGAACAAGCCGTTGATCTTCTCCACCAGCTCCGCCGACTTGAGAGGGGGGTAGAGCTCCGAGGCATACGCCATCGAAGGGGCGAAGAGATCGTCGCGGAACGGCGCGCAGGACGGCATCAGGCCGTTGTCCCACCTCGAGCGAAGCTCCTGGGGATCAACCATCACGGGTTCGTGCCGGTAAGCGCCGATCAAGTAGCTGCGGAAGTCCTGGCGGAAGTACATCGAGCGGTCCTGGTGGCGGACGATGGGCATCGATTGCCAGCCGGTCTCGCCCGACAACTCGGGCAGGGGATCGGTGATGCCGACCAGGTGCTGCAGCGGCTGCAGGGGGATTGGCACACCGGCCATGCGGCCGATCGAAGGGCCCCAGATGCCGGCCGCGCTGAGGACGTATTCCGCCGCGATGCGGCCCTGATCCGTCTCCACGGCGTGGACCCGTCCCTGCTTGACGTCGATGCCAGTTACCCGCGTGTGCGCAACGAATCGAGCGCCCGCCCCTTCAGCCATGCGGGCCAGGGCCTCCGAGGCCTGCACCGCCCTTACGGTGCCGTCGGTCGGCACATGGATGGCGCCGTACAGATGATCGGTGCGCATGATCGGCACCAAACTGCTGACCTCATCCGGGCCGATCAGCCGGGTCTTGAGCCCCCAGGAGGTCGCATGGCCATGCCTGCGCTTGAGCTCCTCCCACCGCTCCGGCGTTGAGGCCACTTCGAGGCTGCCCACCTCCCAGTAGACGGGCTGGCCGTCGAGCTGGAGGCTGCGGTAGGTCTCGACAGTGTCGAGGGCGAAGCGGCAGGTGGTGCGCGCCGCGTTGTTCTGAAATACCAGGCCCGGTGCGTGCGAGGTCGAACCCCCCGCGCGGAACATCGGTCCCTGGTCGATGACGACGACATCGCGCCAGCCGAGCCGGGTGAGGTGATACGCAGCGCTGCAGCCGACGATCCCGGCGCCGATGATGACCACGCGGGCCTGACCCGGCAGGCGGTCAGACCCGGGCATGCAGGATGGCGTCCTTGCGGACCTCGATGAACGCCTGGAGCTGCTCGTCCACCCCCGAATCCATGCCGGGATCGGCGTAGTCCTTGAGGAGCTGCTTCCATTTCTCGTTCGCCACCCGGTCGGCCGTCCGCGAGCCGTTCCGCTGCCAGCGGTCGAAGTTCTCGGTGGAGGAAATCCACGGCCGGTAGAAGCCTGTCCGGTAGTGCCGCATGGTGTGCTCGGAGCCGAGATGATGCCCACCAGGTCCGACCTCGCGGATGCCGTCCATGGCGAACCCCTCGTCGTCGAAGGGAATGCCCCGACTCAGAATCCACTCGAACATCCGCAGCGCCTCGACGTCGATGATGAATTTTTCGTACGACGCCAGCAGTGCGGACTCCAGCCAGCCGGCTGCGTGCAGGACGAAGTGAACCCCACCGAGCACAGTCGGCCACATGCACATCAGCGATTCGTAGGCGGCCTGGGCGTCCGGGCTCTTCGACGAGGTCAGCGCGCCACCGCCGCGGAACGGCAGCTTGTAGTGCCGGGCCATCTGGGCGCTGGCCAGGATGCCCATCGCCGATTCCGGTGTGCCGAAGGCAGGACTCCCGGACTGCATGTCGATGTTCGTCAGGAACGACCCGTAGATACAGGGTGCTCCGGGACGCACGAGCTGGATGAGGGCGATGCCGGCGAGCGCCTCGGCGGTCTGCTGCGCCAGCGTCCCGGCCAGGCCCATGGGCGACATCGCCCCGGCCATCAGAAATGGGGTCGCGATCACGGGTTGGTTGGCTGCCGCGTACTCGAGCAGCGCGCCCAGCATCCGGTCGTCATATCGCAATGGGCTGTTGACGTTGACCAGCGCGAGCAGGGCGGGTGTCTTCTCGATGTTTTCCCGGCCGCCGAAGAGGATCGACGACATCTCGATGGAGTCGCGGGCGCCCTCCTCGGAGATGACGCTGCCCATGTAGGGCATGTCGGTCCAGCGGATGTGCGAGTAGACCATGTCCAGGTGGCGCGTTTCCAGCGGGAGATCCTCCGGTTCGACGATGGTGCCGCCGGCACAGTGGATCTGTGGCGTCGCCTGTGCCATCTTGTCGAAGTTCGTGAAGTCCGCGATGGTGGCCCCCCGCCGGCCGCGATCGAGGTCCGTGATGAAAGGCGGACCGTAGACCGGCGCGTTGACCATGTGGTTGCCGCCGATGACGACGGTGTTTTTCGGGTTCCGCGCCTGCACCTGGAAGCTCGCCGGGACCTTGCTGATCTGTTCCTCGATAAAGGCGCGTTCGAAGCGAACCCGTTGGTCTTCGATCTTCAATCCGGCGCGCCGGAAGATGTCGAGGGCTCTGGGATGCAGGAAGTCGACGCCGATCTCCTGCAGGATGAGCATGGCGTGGTCATCGATCTGCTGAACCTGCTCAGCGGAGAGGATGTCGTACGGCTTGAGCGGGTTGGTCCACATGCCGTCAGGAGCCGGCGTGGGCCAGCGCCCGGGCGACCTTGCGGTGGCGGCCCGCCTCGAACGCGCGGGCGTAGATCCGCTCGTAATTCCTGGCATCGACATCGCGCGGGTTGCCGATACTCTGCGAATCGGCCGCGGCTTTTTCGGCGAGCATGGGAATCTCCTCCTCGGAAAAGCCGAGCTCGTTGAGCGAAGGGATATCGAGGTCCTCGGTCAGCTGGTAAACGTATTCGACTCCAACCTCGGCCGCCTTCCAGACCGGTTTGTTGGCGACCTCGAGCCCCAGCGCCTGGCCGATTCGAGCGAAGCGCTCCGGCTCGCCCGCGTAGTTGTACTCCATGACTGGCGCAAGCAGCCGGCCGGTCAGCGCGCCGTGCGGCGCGTCGTGCACCCCACCTGCGGTCTGGCTCATCGCATGGGCCGCGCCGGCGGAATCGGTGCCGTAGGCGAGGCCGGCCAGCATCGCGCCCATGCTCATGTGGTAACGCGCCTCCAGGTTGTGTCCCTGGGCGTAGGCGACCCGCAGGTAGCGGCCGCAATATTCCATCGCCAGCAGCGCCACCGCGTCGGTGAACGGCTGGTGATAGGCCATCGTGTAGCACTCGATCGCATGCGTTAGCGCATCCATGCCGGTCCCGGCGGTGACGCCGGCCGGGAGGTTGACGCTGAGCGCGGGATCGACCAGGGCGACCCAGGACGCGATGTTGGGTGTGCCGCCGACGTTGAATTTCACCTTTCGGTCCGGATCCGTGATCACCGCCCAGAGCGTGACTTCGCTGCCGGTGCCGGCAGTGGTTGGGACCGCGACCAGCGGTGGGATACGGGAGTGGATCGGGTCTTTGCCCCATTCATACTGCGCGATGCTGCCGCCATGCACGACGACCACGCCCATGCCCTTGGCGGCGTCGATTGAGCTGCCTCCGCCGATCGCGACCAGGCCGTCGCAGCGTTCCGACTGGTAGTAACGGGCGCCCGCGTCGACCAGCGCGATGCCGGGGTTGGCGCGGACCTGGTCGTAGCTGACCGGATCCAGGCCGGCCGCCCGCAGCGGCTTCAGCGCCTCATCCAGCAGCCCGGCCTTTACGATCCCCTGGTCGGTGACGACCAGTGGACGCTTGACGTTGAGCGCGGCGGCCTCCTGGCCGAGGGCGGAGAGGGCCCCGATGGCGTGCACCATGCGGGTCGGCGACTGATACGCCTTCAGGACAGTGTCAAGCACGGCCAACCAACCTCATCCTCCTTCCACACTTGAGCGACGACCTTTGGTATACGCCGAAAGTCTCTTCTGAGATCTGTACTCTGTCAAGGGTCCTCGCGGCGCGCTTCCCTCAACCAGCCTTCAAAGCGGTCCGACTCGATGACCGTAAGGGCCCGATTCCATCGCGCCGTGTAGTAGTCGGTGAAATCGAAGTCCAGCGTCGAGATCTTGGCCTGGATCGCTCCCCAGAGCGTCCAGCCGATGTCCGACATGAGGGCGAACAGGTTCATCCGGGCGAGTTGCTGCGGGTCCAGCCGGCCGAAGTACGCCTCGCACAGGACGGCGCGCAACCCATCATCAAAGCCCGCCTCCTGCGCCGTGTTGCCCAGGTCGAAGCACGGATCGTTGTTCCCACTCAGTTCGTAATCGACGATCCGCAATCCGTGGCCGTCGTCGATGAAGTTCTCGCAGAGCAGGTCGTTGTGACACGAGACGCTGGGGAGTGCACCAACCCGGACCGCCCGCTCGATGTCCCCGAGCTGGGGCAGCCGCTCCCGGTAATCGGCGGGGATCCGGACATCGTGCTCCTCGACGATCCGCAGGTACTCCTCGATCAGCCGGAACATGTCGAAGTTCTTCAGAAAGCGAGGCGCGCCGTGCAGCCGCGTGAACGACTCGGCCATGCGCCGCACCATCCGCTCCGATTGCAGGGTCTGTGCCGACATCGTCGGCCCGGGGATGAACTCGAGGACCATGACGTCCAGCTCCGGGATGTGCTCCAGCACAGCGGGACCGATGCCGGTGCTGGCCGCCGCCCTTGTGTTATGCAATTCATTGGCGCGGTCGATCGCCAGCAGCTCCGTCGACGCCCCCGGGATCCGTATGACGTACCGCTGGCCGCCGGCCTCGACCAGGTAGTTCTCGTTTGTCAGCCCGCCCGATAACGACGTGACCTTCACCTCCTTATCCCGCCACAGCGAAACGCGGTCGACCGTGTCCTCAGCTCGTGACAGGCTTTGCTTCATGGCTCACCGATGGCTCGCGCTTCAGTACGGCATCCGTGCTAACTTCAGCCGGCACCCGCCGCCCGAATACGTCCACCTCGACCCGCGCTCCAGGTACCAGTCCTACCGGCAGATAGCTGTACGCGATGTTGCGCCGGACCGTGAAGCCATACGCGCAACTGCGTAGCCGGCCGACGATCGTACCATCGGCATAAACGGCCTCTCCACCATAGACGGTGACGTAATCGTGGTCGCCGATCAACAGGGTCCGCAAACGCCGCATGACGCCGGCCGCTTTTAGCGCCAGCAGCGCCTCCCGCCCATTGAAATCGCCTTTGTCGAAACGGATGCAGAACCCGAGCCCGGCCTCGAGCGGATTGTCCAGCAGGGTGAGGTCGATGCCGTAGTAGCGGTAGCCCTTCTCCATCCGCAGCGAGTCCAGTGCTCGGTATCCCCCCGCCCGGACGCCAAACTTTCGCGCGCCGGCCATCAAGCGATCCCAGACCTGCTCCGCGACGCCAGGCTCGACATAGAACTCCCATCCCAGCTCGCCGACATAGGTCACGCGCTGGGCGAAGACGTCGAATCCCTCGATCCGGATGTCGCGAGCCTGCATGAACGGGAAACCCTCCTCCGAGACGTCGTCGTCGGTCATGCCCTCCAGCACCTTACGGGCCTGCGGGCCCCAGATCCCAACGACGCAGAGCTCATCCGTCGTCTCCCGGATCTCAACGGGCCCGTCCAGCTCGCGGTGCTCGAGCCGCAGCCAGCCGAGGTCGCTGTTCACATAGCCGGCGCCGGTGACCAGTCTGAATCGATGCGGGCCAAGCCGCGTGATGGTGACGTCGCCGGCGATCCCTCCGCGGCGATCGAGCAGCTGGGTGTAGACGACGCTGCCAACCGGCCTGTCAATCAGGTTGCCCGCGACACGTTCGAGCAGACGCAGCGCTCCAGGACCGTCAAGCTCGATCTTTCCGAATGACGTCATGTCGATGATCCCGACGCGTTCGCGGAAGGCGCGATGCTCCTCCGCCTGCATCTCGAACCATGGCGGTCGCGCCCAGCCGAAGCGGCGCTGGTCGGCACCCGCCCGCCGCCATGGCCTGCCTGGCTCGAAATGCTCGGGTCGTTCCCAGCCATGTTTGACTCCGAACACGGCGCCCAGGTCCTGCATCCGATAGTGCAGGGCGCTGGTCCGACGAGGCCGGCCTCGCTCGTCGGCGTCATACGGATAGCGGAGAAAGTAGTAGTAGCGGTACGCCTCTTTCGCCAGCTCAGCTACGTAGCGATGGTCACGGTGGACCGGGCCGAAGCGCCAGGGGCGGTAGGCATAGAGGTCAAGCTCGCTATCTCCGGTTGTGATCAATTCCGTCAGCGATTTCCCGATGCCGCCGGCGCCGCCGAACCCGTTCAATGACAGCCCCGCCGCCATGTACAAGCCCCGAACGCCCGGCACCGGTCCGAGCAGGGGATTCGCGTCAGGGGTCATCGCGTCGGGGTGGCAGACGAGCTTTACGATGCCCGCATCGCTGATGAATGGAAACCGTCGCGCCGCCCCCGTCAGCAGGGGCTCAAAACGACGCTGGTCCGGAGGGACCGAGGTCCCGGCGTGCTCCCAGGGAACTCCATCGATCCAGCGGGCGTTGGGGTCCAGCTCGTAGCCGCCCAGCACCACGCCACCCGCCTCGGCCTTCCCATAGATGAGGTTGTCTGGATCGCGAAAGCACGGCATGGTTTGGGGGAGCTCGGCGCCCTCGACCGACCGCAGCGCCGCGTGCTGGTGATCGACCGGAGTGGAGACGACAAACGCCCCGGCCATGGCGGCCACCTGCGGGGCCCAGATGCCGCAGGCGATCACCACCACCTCAGCCTCGATCCGTCCGCTCTCCGTCCGCACCGCTTGCACCGCTCCTCGGCCTGAGAGCTCCATCCCGATCACTCGCGTTCCGGTCAGCACCGTTACCCCCAGGTCGCGGGCGGCCTTTGCCAGCGCAAAGGTGGCGGTATGCGGATCGAGCGCTCCATCTCCGGGCACCCAGACCGCCCCAAACAACGAATCGGTGCTGATCGCCGGCATCAGTTGGGCGGCTTGCTCGGGCGAAACGATCTCGACGTCAAGCCCTATCGCTCGGGCACGACTCGCACCGCGCTGCTGCTCCATCAGTTGTTCGCGACTTGAGGCAAAGCGCAGGCTGCCCACCATCTCGAAAATGCCAAGACGGCGATAGAGCTCGATGCTGTAGCGACGGAAACGCATCATCGTGGGGGAGGGATTGAACTGGGTGACCAGGCCCGCCGCGTGACAGGTCGAGCCGCTGGTCAGGTCGGCTTTTTCCAGCAGCACTGTGTCACGCCACCCGGCCTGCGCCAGGTGGTAGGCGACGCTGGTGCCGGTGATCCCGCCCCCGATCACGACGGCGCGCGCACGGCTCGGTAGTTGAGTCATGCGCGCGCCGCTCCGCTCAGAACGTCGAAGAACTACTCAACCGGGATCTCTCGGTGAATCCGGGCCAAGTCGATGCCCTGATTCTTGCGGATCACTCGCGCAGCTACATAGATGGCGATCGCCAAGAGGTAGGTGCCCGCGAAATAAACGAGTGTGGACGGGTTGGATACGTGAACCTTGGTCCCGGTCACGTCAACTAGCTGGGTACCGTAGATGGCACTGAAGGACCACTCGGCCAGCATGAAGAGCAGGAAGGCCGCGCTGACCAGACCTGTGATGGTGATGACCGGGATGCCGACGATCTTGTAGCGAGCGATCGGCGAGTTCTGGAAGATGTCAGGGCGCCGCCAGGGCAGGATAGCCCCGGCGATCGAAGTCCCCAGGAAGGTGATCGCGATCACACCAGTCGCCCAGAGAAACCAGGTCTGGATGCTTGGTGCGAAGGACCAGGCGAGACTTATCAGAATCGCCGGCACGATCATGAGGAGCAGTGCACCGTACGGCACTCGGCGCTTCGAGGAGATGTTCGCTGCGAACTCGGGCAGCACCCGGTCGAAGGCGGCGGCGAAGATGACGCGCGTCGAGGAGAGGAAGAGGGTTCCGGCCCAGCCGAAGAACCAGAGTCCCATGACGGCGATCAGGAGGGCCTGGAAGAGGTGATTGCTCACCAGCCAGCCGGCGAACATCACCGGGTAGGGCCAGATCGGGATCGCCGGCGCCGCGGATCCGGCGACGTAGATGCTGTTCCAGTAGGCGGCGTTGGCGGCGCTGTAGAAGTCCCAGCCGATTGTCTTGACAATCACCAGCAGGATGATCGCGACCAGGGCCACGGTGATCCACAGGCCCCAGAACATGGCGTTGAACACCTTGCGGTATTCCTTGGCGCCGCGGACCTCACCGTAGAGCGTCGCTCCCCAGTTAGGCCAGAGCAGGTAGAAGGCGAGGAAAGGCAGGAGGAGCAGGGTCGCGCCAAAGCCGAAGCTCCCAAACGAGACGCCCTTCGTTCCGCCCTTGGCCGCCGCGTCGAGGGTGGCCTGGTAGGCGTTACCAGTGGCGCCGAAGAGGGAGCTCGCCTCGCGATTGAAAGCGCTGACGAACGCGTCGTGGCTGGAGAAGAGCAGCAGGCCGATCATGACGACCAGGCCCGCCAAGCCCAACCAGAAGCAGAACTTCTGAATGCGCGCGTATGTCTCCATGCCCGCGGTGACGACGTAGCTGACGAAGGCGAGCACGATCAGGCAGCTGACGAAGACGCCCACCTGGCTGCTGAAGAACGTCGCGATATTGGTCAATCCCAGCGTATAGGCGAGCGGCGCGAAGAACTGGACCACCAGGATGTTGGCGTAGATCGGGGTCCAGAGCCAGAGCGTAAACCACCATCCGGTGATGGCCAGCACGAAGCCGATGCCGCCGCCGAGGATGCGGCTCTGCCAGGCGTAGTCGCCACCGGCCCGCGGCATGGCGCTGACCAGCATGGCGTAGGTCAACACCAGGAAGGTGACGAGCACGCCGGTGAGCAGGACCCCGCCGAGCACCTGGCCGTCAGGGATGACATAGAGGAACGACATGCCGTAGAGGCCGAGCGTCACGAGGTTGATCGACCAGAATGAATAGAGGAAGGCGTCGAACGTCGACCAGGCTTTGACGAGCCCGGTGGCGTTGCGCAAGAACAGCGTTTGCCTTGGCGGATTCGCTGTCGTTGTCGCCATAGTTACCTCCGTATTGATTGATTCGCGTGTCGTTCACTGATCAACGACGGTGTCGATTGCTCTATGCTCTAGCGCTTCACCTCCTAGCCGTTGACCAGCTGATAGTTCTTGATGCCTTTCTTGGGGTCGAGCTCGATGATCGAAGCGAGCAGCATGCCCTCTTCGTAGGCGCTGCCCGGATTGATCGCCAGCGTCTTGCCGATGCGGGTGATGCCTTTACCCTCGTGGATGTGGCCGTGCAGCGACAAGATTGGCTGGTATTTGTCGATCGCTTCCCGAACGGCGGTCGAGCCGACATGCCGCAGCGCCCGCCCGCCGTGCAACGGCTTCAGGTTCTCATCCAGCGCCGGGGCCTCGTCCAGGGCGGTGCCGTAGGGCGGCGGATGGAAGTTGAAGATCGCCCGACTCATGTCCTTGATATCGCGCAGCATTGGTTCCATCCGTTTGCTGAGCTCTTCCTCTGGCGCCTCGCGATAGGTGTGCCAGGGCGTGGGGTTGGCCCAGCCGGACGAGATCATCTCGTAGCCACCGATGTCGATGGTCTTGCCTTCCGCCAGCTCGACTCGCGGGGCGTTGGCGATCACCTCGTCGATCTCGATCTCGTCGTCGTTGCCGGGAGCGACGAAGACCCGCACTTTGCTGTCTTTGAGTTTGTCTTCGGCCATCTGCATCCAGCGTTCGACGGTCTTGCACATCTGCTCGGTGAACAGCGTCTGGACCTTCTGGGGATCCTTCTCCAGCTCGGCGACCTGGGCTGACGTCATTCGCACCGGGTAATAGCCCTTGCGTTGCACTTGCGTTTCGACTTCGGCGACTTGGTCGCGACCGACTCGCTGCGACACCCCGGACAGGGTCAGCTCATAGCTGTCGCCGTCCTCGACGATGGGGATCATCGCTTTGCCGGTCATGTCGCCGCCACAGATCAGCACGTCGGCGTTGTAGAACTTCGCCGCGTTGAGGAATTTGCGCCAGCAGACTTCGGATCCGTGAAGATCGGTCGCGTAGAAGACTCTCACTGTTTCCCCTCCCTTACAGAACCTTACGGATGGCTTGCTCGAAGCCTGTGACGTGTTGCCGCATAACGGCCTCCGCCTCTTCGGCGTCGCGCGAAACGATGGCATCGAGCAGCCGGCGATGCTCCTTGATAGCCTCCTTGAGTCGGATCCCACGGTCGAGACCCAGGAACCAGATGCGAAGGCTGAGATTGAAGCTTTCCTCGAGCATCGACTGGAGGAAGGCGTTGCGAGTCGCCTGGTACACCTGCCGGTGGATGCGCTGATCGAGTCGCATGAGGCCGTGGACGTCGGACTCATCGATTTTCTCCAGCTCCGCGATCAGCGCTCTCATCAGGGTGCGGTCGGCGGCGCCCGCCCGGTGAGCGGCCAGCCGGGCGGCGTAGCCCTCCAGCTCGACTCGCACCTCGGTGAGGCGATGAAGGTCGGTCAGATTGATGTCGCAGACGAACGTCCCGCGGTGCGGGATGAAGGTGACGAGATTTTCGTGAGCCAGCCGCTGCAGCGCCTCGCGGATCGGCGTCCGCCCCAGGCCGACTTCCTCGCGTAATCGCGCCTCCTCGATTACTGAGCCCGGCGCCAGCTTGAGGGTGATGATCTGGTCCCTGATCAGCAGGTAGGCGCGCTGCCCTTGTGAACGAACCGAGCCGCTTTCAAGGACAATCGTGTGCAGCGGCGCATCCGCGGTACGCCGCGGCAGACGAGCGGTCGTGAGTTCGCTCGCCAAACGTTCCCCTCCCGTATATCGGCCGTACACCAGCGATATATCGGCCGTGAGGCGCACGCTAGCACCGCGTCCGGCGGCCGTCAATGGTCAACTGCCGCTCCGGCCAAAAACGCAGTAGGGTTCGGCGTGAGCACCCTCTTCTGGGAGGCCGACCATGGATCCACCGTTCCCCGCGCCCGCCTCGACTCCGCGGACTGCCGCTGACGACCGAGGGTTTTACCGATCCCCGCAGCGAGTCGCGCTCCTCTCTTTCTGCGCTCCCGTCACCTACGAGCTGTGGTGGCTGTGGCAGCTATTCCAATTCACAAACCGTGAGCGGTTTCCCCGCACCCGGGCGTTCTGGTGGCTTTTGGTCCCCTTCTACAACTTCTACGTGCTCTACCAGCAGCTGGACGACGTCAAAAAAGCGTTGGAGAGCCAGGCATCATCGATCCGGTTCAGCTCGGCTGGGGTGACCTGGCTGCTCATTCTGGCCACGGTCATCACCAACGTCTCGAGTCGCCTCTCCGGCCTGGCGGAGCTCACCCTCTTTGCCGTTGGTAGCGTGCTGCTGGCGGCGGGGGCGTTCCTCGCTCAGCAGGCCGCCAATCGGTACCAGGAGCTTCGCTATCCAGGGCGTCCGCTGCAACAAATGACGGCGGGGGAGTGGATCGCAACGGGCATCGGCGTGGCGTTTCTGCTCCTGGTCGTTCTCGGAAGTTTTCAGCCGGTTTAACCGCCGGGGCGACTTGCCAGATTCCTCGGACGCCGCTACACTTGTTGTGCAATGAGCACCGGTTTTGCATTGCGCAACAAGGTGCAATCCCTGGACCGGGCGCTGGAGATCCTGCGGCTCCTCGGCAGCGAGCCGGAGATGCGGGTCACCGACCTGGCCCGCCGCCTCGAAGTCCACAAGTCAACGGTCTTCCGCCTCCTGTCGACGCTCCAGGAGCACGGCCTGGTCGAGCAAAACCCGACCACCGAGAAGTACCGGCTCGGGTATGGCCTGGTCAGGCTGGCCGGCGCCGTTGTCGCGGAGCTCGACCTCGCCCGCGCGTCGCGGTCCGTGCTGGAGGAACTGGCGGTAAGGACCGGGGAGACGGTCAACCTGGCGATTCTCCAGGGCGACCAGGTCGTGAACATCGATCAGATCGCCGCGCCGAACCTGGTGGTCAACGTCAACTGGGTGGGTAAGCAGACGCCGCTGCACGCCACCTCCAACGGCAAAGTGCTGCTCGCCTACCTCGCGGAGGAGGAACGGCGCCGCCTGCTGAGCCGGCCGCTACCGCGACTCACGCCGCGAACGATCACCGACCCGCGCGTGCTCGAGAAGCAGCTGCGGCGGATCCTCACAGATGGCTATGCGTTCACGCTCGAAGAGCTCGAGCTTGGATTGAATGCCGTCGCCGCGCCCGTCTACGCGGCCGACGGTCGGGTGCAGGCCGCAGTGAGCGTGGCCGGCCCCTCATATCGGGTGACGCCGCAGCGGCTGAGCGAGCTGGGGGAGATGACCAAAGATGCGGGCGCGGCGATATCACGCCGGATGGGCTACATCCGGAACGCAGGAGGCGAGGTATGAGTCGCGAGGAGGAAATCCGGCAGGAGCTGTTCGATCACACGCTCAATGGGCACGCCCCCGAAGTCAAGGCACTCACCGAAGAGGCCCTCAATCTGGGGATGGACCCGATGGACATCCTCTTCAAGGCCCTGATCCCGTCGTTGGAAGAGGTCGGCCGCCGCTTCGAGCGCGGCGATTTCTTCGTCCCGGAGATGCTGATCGCGGCCCGGGCTATGCAGGGCGCGCTGGTCATCCTGCGGCCATTGATCGCCGAGACCGGCGCTAAGCCGATCGGCAAGTACGTGATTGGCACAGTGAAAGGCGACATCCACGATATCGGCAAGAACCTCGTGATCATCATGCTGGAGGGCGCCGGCTTCGAGGTGGTGGACCTGGGCGTTAACTGTGCTCCCGAGAAGTTCGTCGAGGCGGTCCGGGCGAACGAACCGCACATCGTCGGTTTCTCCGCCTTCCTCACCACCACGATGCCGATGTTCAAGGTGAATATCCAGGCGCTGGAGAAAGCTGGGCTGCGCGACAAGGTGGCGGTGATGGTCGGCGGCGCGCCGGTCACGGAAGAATACGCCAGGCTCTCCGGCGCCGACCACTATGCGCCCGATGCGTCGATCGCCACCCGGATGGCCAAGCAGATCGTGGGCGCGGCCCAGGCCGCCGAGAACCCGGCGCTGACTCAGGCCGTCGAGCTCATCGACAAGACGCTGAAGAAGGGCTGAGTCCGGTGTCGGTTACGGAGCGCCTCGTGCTGGCGGTCGAAAAGCCCCTCAAGGAGGCGATCTGGGGCTGCCGCATGTGCGGCCAATGCATTCTGCATTCCACCGGGCTGAGCTGCCCGATGCGTTGCCCCAAGAGCCTTCGAAACGGTCCGTGCGGCGGCGTTCGGGCGAACGGGAATTGCGAAGTCGATCCCGACATGCGCTGCGTGTGGGTCGAGGCTTGGGAAGGCTCGAGGCGACTTCCGCTCTGGCGCGACCACATCGAGCACGTGCAGAAGCCGGTGGATTGGCGGATGCAGGGAAGCTCCTCCTGGATCAATCTTCTGCGGGGAAAAGACAAGATGGCGCCGAAGGGTTGGGAGGCTAATGGCCAGCCCTAGCCGCCTGGCCAGCCTGTTGCGCGACGGCCGCTTCGTCGTCACCGCCGAGTTGTCTTCCAGCAACAGTGCCGATCCGGAGGCGACCTGGCGACGCGCCGACGTGCTTCGCGGATCGGTCGACGCGATCAACTGCACGGACAACACGGGTGCGCACGTGCACATGTCGTCACTGGCGACGGCCCACCTGCTGGTGGAGAGAGGCCTGGAGCCGATCATGCAGCTGACGGTGCGCGATCGGAACCGCCTCGCCCTCCAGGCCGACTTGCTTGGCGCGGCGGCACTGGGCGTTCGCAACCTCGTGCTGATGAGCGGCGATGACGTCACCGCCGGCGACCACCCCGAGGCCCGCCGCATCTACGACATCGATTCGATGCAGCTTCTCGAGGTTGCCGCTGCGATGCGGGACCGCGGCACCTATCTCAGTGGCCGAAAGCTGGAGCAGGCTCCCTCATTCTTCATCGGAGCGGTCGAGAATCCATTTGCCCCGCCCCTGGAGTTCCGCCCGCTGCGGCTCCAGAAAAAAGTCCGGGCGGGCGCCGATTTCATCCAGACACAGCTGGTCTTCGACGTGCCCGTCTTCAAGCGATTCATGGACTTGGTCGGGGGACTTGATCTGCAGAGAAAGGTCTTCATCATCCCCTCCATCGGGATCCCTCGGTCGGCTCGCGGGGCTCGCTTCATGCAGCAGAAGGTGCCGGGCCTGCATGTTCCGGAGAGTCTCGTCAACCGCCTCGAACGGACAGCCCCCGCCCGGCAGGCGGAGGAAGGGATTCAGATCGCCATTGAGCTGATCACGGCGGTGCGTGAGATTCCCGGTATCGCGGGCGTGCACCTGATCGGCATCAAGTGGGAGGAAGGCGTGGTCCAGGTTGCGGAACGCGCCGGCTTGCTGCCGCGACCGACGCTGAGTCCGGTCGCAACCGTCGGAGGCCGTGGCTGATGCAAACGGTGGTCCGTTCGCGCTCGAAGGAGGTCGTCATCTCCAGCGAGCGGCCGTTCGTCATCATCGGCGAGCGGATCAACCCGACTGGCCGCAAAATTCTTGCCGCCGAGATGACGGCCGGCGTCATGGACCGGGTGAGGGCCGATGCCATTGCCCAGGTCGAGGCTGGCGCCCAGATGCTTGACGTCAACGCCGGCGTCCCGGGCATCGACGAGCCCGCCCTGCTCGTTGCGGCGATCCAGGCCGTCAGTGAGGTGACCGATGTCCCGATCTGCATCGACTCCTCGGTGATCGAGGCGCTGGAGGCGGCACTCGCGGTCTACCAGGGCAAGGCCCTGGTCAACTCGGTGACGGCGGAGGATGAGCGAATGGATCGCATCCTGCCGATCGTCAAGAGGTACGGTGCCGCGGTGATTGGCATGAGCAACGACGAAACCGGCATCACCATGGTGCCGCAGGAGCGGGTGGAGATCGCCCGCCGGATCATCGACCGCGCGCAGTACTATGGCATCCCGCGCGAGGACGTTGTGATCGACCCGATCGCGATGACGGTCGCCGCCGACCCGCAGGCCGGCGTCATCACCTTGGAGACCATGCGTCTCATCAAGGAGCAGCTGGGCAACAACATGACCTGCGGCGCCTCCAATGTCTCATTTGGCCTGCCGGATCGCCCGATCGTGAACGCCGCGTTCTTTTCGGTGGCGATGCATGCCGGGCTGACCTGCGCCATCACGAATCCGCTCGTGCCCGAGGTGCGCAAGGCGGTGCTGGCGTCCGACCTGTTGCTCGGCCACGACGAGTATGCGATGCGCTGGATTTCGACCTTCCGCCAGGAACAGAAGAAGGCCGCCGCCACCGAGCCGGTGACCAGATGATCCAGAAGAAGCTCGAGATCGTCTACAAGCCCTTCGACAAGGCGACCAGGGTGCCGCCCGGCACGACCCTGTTCAGCGCCGCGCATTGGATCGGCCTGCCCATCGATTCCACCTGCGGCGGCCGTGGTACCTGCGGCAAGTGCAAGGTTCAAGTGCTCGAGGGCGGCGCCGAGGTCACGACGGCGGACCGCAAACAGCTGCGCGCGGTGGAGCTGGAGGGCGGCTGGCGCTTGTCCTGCCAGGCGAAGGTCTACCAGGACACCACGGTCACCGTGCCGGAATTGCTCCGCGTCCCGAAGGCCGCAACCATGGGCGTGAACCGGCTGGTCCTGCTCGATCCCAACGTGCGGAAAGTCTTCGTTGAGCTGAGCGAGCCCAGTCTCGAGGATCAGCGCAGTGACCTCGAGCGGCTGCGCGATGCCCTGACCGCCGAAGGCTTCGACATGAAGGCTGATCTGCGTCACCTGCGTACCCTTCCGGTCGTGCTGCGTGACGCCGGCTTCAAGGTAACGGCCGTCCTCGGCGGCGATCAATTGATTGCGGTTGAACCGGGGGACCAGCGTGAGGCGAGTTACGGCGTCGCCGTTGACCTGGGCACGACCACGGTCGTCGGCACCCTCATGAACCTGAAGACCGGGATGGCGGAGGCGGTGCGCTCGACGCTCAACGGCCAGGCGCCGTTCGGCGCGGACGTGATCTCCCGGATCAGTCACGGCATGCAGGGCGACGAGGCGAAGGCGGAGCTCCGCGATACAGTCCTGCGGACGATCAACACCATCCTTTCCGAGCTATACGAGAGCGCGAGTGTAAGCCGCGATCGTGTCTACGAGATGGTGATCGTGGGCAACGCCACGATGCTCCACCTGCTGCTGGGCATCGATGCCACGCCGATTTCGATGATGCCGTTCACGCCGGCCTTTGCGGATCCGCTGTACCTGCGGGCCCTGGACGTCGGCATCGATATCCATCCAGGCGGCTACGTCCAGACGCTGCCGGTTATTGGAGCCTACGTGGGCGCGGATATCGTCGCCGGCGTCATGGCCACCGGCCTTGCTCGCGAGGACAAGATGCGGGTCTTTGTCGATGTGGGCACGAACGGGGAGATTGTGCTCGGCTCGGTCAAGCGCGTGCTCTGCACGGCGGCACCCGCCGGGCCCGCCTTCGAGGGCAGCCAGATCCGCTGCGGGATGCGCGCCACCGAGGGCGCCATCGAAGGGGTGACCTTGAGCGATCACGTAGAGCTCCAGGTGATCGGTGGCGACATCGTGCCACGTGGCATCTGCGGTTCCGGCCTGGTCGATACGGTCGCGCAGCTTCGGCTGGCGGGTCTGCTCGACGTCGGTGGCAAGATGCGGAGCCGAGAGGAGGTCCCGGAGCATCCCCTGTCCGATCGGCTGATCACGGTCGACGGCGTACGGGCCTTTTTATTGGCGGAGAACGTCTACCTTACGCAGCGAGACGTGCGCGAGCTGCAGTTCGGGAAAGGCTCGATCGCGACCGGTATCAAAGTGCTGATGGACGTGATGGGTGTCAGCGCCGCCGACCTGGACGAGGTCTTGCTGGGCGGCTCGTTCGGCTCCTACCTGAATCCGGAGAGCGCGAAGATCATCGGATTGGTGCCGGCGGTGGACCTCGATCGCATCCTGTCGGTTGGCAACACCGCCGGCGAGGGCGCCAAGATGGCGTTACTGTCCTTTCGCGAACGGCAGGTCGCCTTCGAACTTCCGGACAAGGTCGAATACGTCGAGCTCTCCGGGCGCTCGGACTTCAACGACTCCTTCGTGTCGGTGCTGCAGTTCCCGGAGCTCGAGGTGGTGCGATGAAGCCCGTCGCCCTTCTGATCTGTGGCGCCTTGGGCCAGGAGGTCAAAGCCATCGTCGATGCCCGCGGCTGGGACGTCGACATCTTCGGCGTACCGGCGATGCAGCATTTCTACCCAAAGAAGATTGTCGCGTCCGTCGACCGGCGACTGAGCGAGCTTACGTCGCGATACCGCCAGGTGGTCGTGGTCTACGGCGACTGCGGCACGGCCGGCGCACTGGAGCCGGTGCTCGCCAAGCACGGCGCGATGCGGGTGCGCGGCCCGCATTGTTACGAGATGTTTGCCGGAGCAGCCACCTTCGAACAGCTGGCCGATGAACAACCGGCGACCTTCTTCTTGACCGACTGGCTGGTACGCAATTTCGAACGCGCCGTCGTCCGAGGACTCGGTCTCGATCGTTTTCCCGATCTGAAGGCCGTCTACTTTCAGAACTACGAGCGCCTGCTCTACCTGGTCCAGTTTCCGAGCAATGCGTTGCTCGAGAAGGCTCGTGAGATCGCGCAGTACCTGGATCTTCCACTTCAGGTCCGGGTGGTCGGCATGGGTGAGCTCGAGGCGCGCCTTGCCGACCTGGTCGAGGCGGCGGCCTGATGGCCAGGTACCAGGTCATGTTCTGGAAACACATCCCGGCGCAGGTCAAAGCCTGGGACGAGAGCGGGGAAGTGAAACGGATGCTGCCCGACCGCTTCCAGGCCGCGATCGACGCCTTTGCGATGAAGGATGGCTCGACCGGCATGGATGAATATCTCGAAGCCTGGCGCTGGGATGACGAACGAGAACGCGCCGGCTCCCCGGAAGATGTCGCCAGCGCGGTCGTTAAGGAATTGGATGCCGCCAACCCGCGAACGACGTTGATGAGTCCACCGCCGTCGATGAACGCATGAGCCAGACTGCGAAGGCGCTCGACGTCGTTCAGCCCCACGGTCTCCGACCGATCATGGAAGTGGGAAGGGAGTTCGGGCTTCTCGAGTCCGAGATGATCTCGTACGGTCCGTACAAGGCGAAGGTCAGCCTCGACGTGCTGAAGCGGCTATCGAGCCGGCCCGATGGTCAGCTCGTGGTCGTCACCGCGATCACGCCGACCCGGGCGGGGGAGGGGAAGACGACGAGTGCCATCAGCCTGACGCAAGGGTTGGGGCGGATCGGGACCCGCGTGGCGCTCTGCCTGCGGCAGCCGTCAACCGGGCCGCTCTTCGGCATCAAAGGCGGCGGGACCGGCGGTGGTCTAGCCCAGATCGTTCCCATGGAGGAGATCAACCTGCATTTCACCGGCGACATCCACGCCGTCGAGGCGGCGCACAACCTGCTGGCCGCCGTCATCGATGCCGCGATCTTTCATGGGCAGCTCGAGATCGGGCCGAGCTTCATCACCTGGCCGCGCACGCTGGACGTCAACGACCGAGCTCTCCGCCACATCGTGACCGGACTCGGGGGCGATGAACACGGGGTGCCGCGGGAATCGAGCTTCATCATCGCCGCCGCCTCAGAGATCATGGCGATCCTGGCACTGGCGAGCGACCTCGAGGACTTGCGCCAGCGAGTTGGGCGCATCATCGTGGCGCAGCGCAAGGATGGGACCTTCGTGACTGCCGAGGACCTGCGGGTGGCCGGCGCCATGACCGTGCTGCTCAAGGATGCGCTGCTCCCGAACATCGTGCAGACGATGGAAGGCCAACCCACCCTGGTGCATGCCGGTCCCTTCGGGAACATCGCTCACGGAAACAACTCGCTGCTTGCCGACCAGATCGCGCTGAAGCTGGCGGATGTGGTCGTCACCGAGGCCGGCTTCGGCGCCGACCTTGGTCTGGAGAAGTTCGCCCACATCGTCGCGCGGTATGGCCACCTCCGTCCGTCAGCTGCGCTGCTGGTCGCTACGGTGCGCGCGCTCAAGTCCCACGGCGGGCTGCCAGCGGCCAGGCTCACCGAGGAGAACCTGGATGCACTGAGGCGCGGCGCGGAAAACCTCGCCGCCCACATCGACATCGTCCGTGCGTTCGGCATGCGCTGCATCGTCGCCGTCAACCGGTTTCCGAGCGATACCGACCGCGAGCTCGCGCTGGTCAAGGAGCTGGCGATGCAGTTCGGCGCGGATGACGCGGTCATCAACGATGGCTTCACCAGGGGCGGCGAGGGTAGCGTCGAGCTGGGCCGGGCCGTGCTCGGCGCAACTCGAAACGGCAGCAACTTCGCCCCCATCTATCCGCCGACGACGCCGATCCGGGAACAGATCCAGACGCTCGCCCGTCGCCTCTACGGCGCGGCGGATGTGGAGTTCCTGCCGGAATGTCAGAAGCGGATCGATTGGCTCACGGAGCGCGGCATGGGGACATTGCCGGTCTGCATGTCCAAGACGCACCTGTCGCTGTCGCATGATCCCTCACTCAAGGCGCGCCCGCGCGGCTTCACGCTGCCGATCCGCAACGTGTATCCCTCGGCCGGCGCCGGTTTCATCGTGGCGCTGGCCGGCGATATCCAGCTGATGCCCGGTCTGGGCAAAGAGCCGGCGTACACGCGTATCGACATCGACCCGAGCGGAAGGATTGCCGGCCTGTCTTAAGAGCCGCTGAGCTCTTTTACGAGTGCCCCACCCGAGCATTAGCACTCGGTGTGTCCCGCCGGTCACGGTGGGCGCTCAAATCGTGGGGCTTGAAAGTCGGCACAGCGCTGCGGATCGGAGTAGCCTTTGCCTACCGCAGTCGGAGTCCGCAAGTGGATAATCGCATTCGGGTCGTTGCCGCGGCGCAGTGATGGCTGATCACCCCTTGCAGAAGGCGGTCGCGGAACGAACAGTGCCCACGTCCCTCCATCGGGCCATGCGCTTCTGCGCCGTGTGCGCATGCAGTCGCCCGCTGCTCGACTTTGCGCTCAACGCGGCCGGGACCCCGAGCTACGAATGCCTGGGGTGCGTGCGCCTCGGCATCCCGATGTTCGTCCACCAGGTGAACCTCCACATCATGCGTGTGCGGACGGAAGTCGGTACAGTGCAGCGAGCGCTGTACCGCGTGTAAGGCGGGCTCGACCTCTACAACGTGCCGGCGGCGTCGAGCAGCCAGTCGGCGACGTACGACGCAAACGATGATCGGACGTAGACATGGAACGCCGGCTCATCGCCTTTCCGCTCGATGATGACTTGCGCCTTCGCCAGCAGAGTTTGGGCGCAACGGTTGGCGCCGAAGGAACGCCGATCGAGATCGATCGGGACACCGTGCGCCAGGAGGTCGCGCGCTCTTACACCGCGGATCTCGAGTACCGTGCGGTTGGCGGATACATCCACGATCGAGCTGAAGGCCCCGGCAAGGCCGTTGCGCAGAGCCTGATCGAGCGAGCCAGCCTGGTCCGCGGGACAGACGATGAGCCATTCATTCGGACCGAGCCATAGCGCCCGGCGGTCTTCCTCAACGCTGGTGGTATTCGGCGTCAATGGCAGAGCCAACCCGAGTGAATCGCTCAACCGTTGCATCACCCCCGCGTCTGACGCGTCAACCCGCAGATTGACCTGCGCGAGAAAAGGCAACTCGCGAATCGAGAGAGAACCTCCCACCGTCTCGTACAGCGCGGAAAACCGTTCCGCGTATTCGGCGAGGGCGCTGCGCCGGGTCGCCTCAGCTATCACGGCGGGTACTCTCCTTGTCGTAGAAGATCGGCTCGGTCACGACAGCCGCCACCACGTGGCCGTTCAGGGGCGCGTAGATAGTGCTCCCGAATCGCTCGCGGCCGCTCCGCACCATCGCGAGCGCGAAGCTCCGGCCGAGCGCCGCGCTTCGATAACTCGAGGTCACGTGGCCGATCATCGTCACTCCACTCGAGCGATCCGCCTGGAGCACCAGCTGCGCGCCTTCCGGCAGCAGCTGATCCCCGTCGACTGGTAGGAGCCCCACGAGCTGCTTGCGATCCGATCGAGCGGTGTCGCTCCGTCGATGCGAACGCTGGCCGACGAATGCCTTTTTCTTCGACACGATCCAGCCCATTCCCAGGTCCTGGGGCGTCACCGTCCCGTCGGTCTCCTGGCCGCAGATGATGTAGCCCTTCTCGGC
>Ga0209159_1000816_pt1 | contig 26093 bp, 25 predicted proteins | sample GraSoiAngelo_144_FD_185901 | JGI IMG/M metagenome (GOLD analysis project Ga0209159, IMG submission 185901) | Grasslands soil microbial communities from the Angelo Coastal Reserve, California, USA - 14_1009_02_40cm (SPAdes) (version 2) | ecosystem: Environmental > Terrestrial > Soil > Grasslands ...
CTAAGCTGGAAAAGCGTGACCAGGATTTTTTTCATTCGCCGAAGCGTTCCTTCCACATTTGGACCGACTGGCGAATTGCATCAGCTGTCCTGTTCGGGTTCATCTTCCAGACAAATAAGCAGTTTGGGGGAAGGAGCGGAACAAGTTTCTCAAAATCGACACCTCCGGTAAAGGGTAGTTGATCCTCGCGCGCCGGCCAGATGCAGTCATGCACATGGCAGCCGAATGTACGCGGACCGACCGTGCGCAGCCACTCGGCGTGATCAATGAACCCAAGATTCTCTTTAATCTGAGAGTGACCGAAATCATGCCAGTAACCGAGTTGCGGAGAATTCATCTCGTCCAGTAAGATCGCCAATTCGCGCTCGGTTGGAATCTCTTCGTAGGCGCGGCGGCCCTCGATTCCCAGACGGACGCCTTTCGAACCGGCATACTCGATCACACGGCGCAGGCAGTCCTGCATGTGCTGCAGGTATTGGGGCGAACATCGTTCTCGCTTGTGCACGGCTTTTATTTTCAGTTTCACGTAATTGCGCGAAAGGTATTCGCCGGCTTTTGCCATCGCAATCAACCGATCAGTAATTGGCGGCATGTTGACCTGTCCTAAATTCAATACAACGAACGGCGCGTTTAGTTGCCCGGCGAGATCAATCGCGTGAAACGTTTGCGTGACAGCGCGCTCGCGTTCCTCGGCTGACGCGGCGGAAAATTTGTAACAGTCTGGCGGAACCACCGTCGCTTCGCCAGACAACAGGCAAAAATTATGCAAACTGCTGAAGCGGATTTCTCGCGTATCGGACATTTTTTGAATTCCTGACATCAGGGGCATGCGGATACCATGGTCCAGCTCAATCAAGTCAAACCCAAGCTTGGTTTTGATTTCGCGCAGCATCGCGTCGCCGCTCGTATGGCGTCTGGAGTTCCAACACGTGGAAAACGAAATCATCGGCTAACTAATTGTAGGGCGTTTCTGTGAAACGCTATTTCAATAATTAGCAGACCGGCTCAATCTCAGCTGACGGGGCAGGCGAGACAGGGCTGTCGCAAACGTGCCGCCCGGCGACGCTCAAAACTGAGGCTGCGGCAACTCCATAAATCAGCGAGGCAATACCGAGCGTGGGCCTTATTCCGATCAAGTCGGAGAAGCCAGGCGCGATCAGACCGGCAATGGGCATTAAGCCGAAAAAGCTCATGCCTACCACCGCAGACACGCGACCCCGCAAGTGCGCTGGTGCCTGCTCCTGCACGATGGTGTTAACCAGACCAAAGTTCATCGAGAGCGCGATGGCAATGGCTCCCATGGCACACGCCGTAAGCAGGAAACTTTGTGACCAGGACATGAGGAAAACTCCCAAGGCGATGGCGGCCACATTTCCGCCCATGAATTTCAAGCGGTTTTCGCGCGCGACGCTAAATAAACCGATCGAGCCAAGGAATGCGCCGCTACCAGACACCGCCATCAATCCTCCCATGCTTTCCGCGCCGAGGTGAAGAATATTGCGCACGTAGAGCGGCAGCATCACGGATATAGCTGGAAAGACAAAGATCGTGTTCAACGCGATCATTGCGATCAGAGATAGAATAAGTCGATTTGAGCAGACATACCGAAAACCTTCGCGTATGCCGCTGCGGCGTTGTTCTTCTTCCTCGGGCGTGCCGATGGGCCGCTTGGGAAGCGAGATGAGCGCAACGATGAGCGCCACAAAAGAAAATGCGTTCGTGAAAAATGCCGAAGCCGCGCCCCACCATCCGATAAAAAAACCGGCCAGCGACGGGCCAATCAGACGGGACCCATGAAACACGGAACGATCAAGCGCGACGGCGGCACCAATCTCGTCTCGCTTCACCAACTCTGGCACAAGCGCGGAGATGGCCGGCATTTCATAGGAAAAAGCAATCCCCAGCAGAAGCGCAAAAAAGATTATATGCCAAATTTGAATGCGCCCGCTCATTACCAAAAACCCAAGCGCGATCGCAAAGATGATTTGCACAATCTGGGTTGCAATCAGGATCTTGCGTTTGTCCCACCGATCAGCGAGCGACCCAGCAATTGGAGCGAGTGCAAGCGCTGGCAAACCGGCAGCGAAATTAACAAGGCCAAGCAAAATCGCCTTGTTGGTGAGCCCACTTAGGACCCAGCTCTGCGCCATCATTTGCATCCAAGTGCCACTGTCGGAAATGAGCGAACCGATAATGTAGCGACGAAACGGCCCCTGCCCCAAAAGCGCCAACGCTTTTCCTCCAATCCCTTTTTCTTTCTCGTCCATCGCAAACACTCATAAATGGGATGAAGTGCCGCTGCAATGGACGAGCGTGCTTATCCTTCTCGCCGTCATCCTGAGCGTAGCGAAGGACCTCCCAAAAACCCGTTGAGCACATACTTGAAATCATGTGATCGAAGCTTCGACCGCGAGGTTTCTCGCTTCGCTCGGAATGACCATCGCGCGTGATTGCCTCTACGGGTTGCGTTCACTATCTTTCGAGCATGCGCATCGACAAACACACACAGAAGATGCAAGAGGCACTGCAAGCGGCACAGGACCTGGCTTCGCAGGCTAATCATCCCGAAATCACCAACGAACATTTTCTTTCCGCTCTCTTGGATCAAGGCGAGGGGATAACCCGGCCGCTCCTCGAGAAGATTGGCGCAAATGTGGAGCAACTGCGCGACCGGTTGCGTTCGGAACTGGACCGCCGCCCAAAAATCCACGGCGCCGCTGCCGATGTGCGTCTCTCAAACGAACTCCGCAACGTTCTGGATTCGGCGGAAAAGGAAATGTCGAAGCTGAAGGATGAGTTTACCAGCGCAGAGCATTATTTGCTGGCGTTGGCTGGGTCGAATGTTCCAGCCGCAAAATTACTTAAGGAAGCCGGCGTCACGCGCGACAAAATCATGCAAGGCCTTCAGCAGGTGCGCGGCTCCCAGCGGGTGACGGATCAAAATCCTGAAGGCAAATATCAGGCGCTGGAAAAATATGGACGCGACCTAACCGAGCTCGCTCGACGCGGCAAGATCGATCCAGTGATTGGACGCGACAACGAAATCCGGCGGATTATGCAGGTGCTGTCGCGCCGGACGAAAAATAATCCGGTGCTCATCGGCGATCCAGGCGTTGGCAAGACCGCAATCGCAGAAGGCCTCGCGCGGCGAATCATCAGCGGTGACGTACCCGATTCATTAAAGCAAAAACGAATCATTGCCATGGATATTGGTGCGATGGTTGCCGGCGCGAAGTTTCGCGGTGAATTTGAAGATCGCCTGAAAGCATTCTTGAAAGAGGTAACCGATTCGCAAGGTCAGGTCATTTTGTTCATCGACGAATTGCACACCATTGTTGGAGCAGGCGCAGCGGAAGGCTCTGTCGATGCTTCAAACATGCTTAAGCCGATGTTGGCGCGTGGCGAGCTGCGCACGATCGGTGCGACCACGATCGATGAGTACCGCAAATATATCGAGAAAGACGCGGCACTAGAACGGCGTTTCCAACCGGTTTTGGTAAACGAACCGACAGTGGAAGATACAATCGCGATTCTCCGCGGACTGAAGGAACGCTACGAAGTGCACCACGGTGTGCGCATCACTGACAGCGCGCTCGTTGCAGCAGCCGTGTTGTCGCAGCGTTACATCACTGATCGGTTTTTGCCGGATAAGGCGATCGATCTGGTTGATGAAGCAGCGTCGCGTTTGAAGATCGAGCTCGATTCAATGCCCACAGAGATTGACGTGATCGAACGCGAGATAATGCAGCACGAAATGGAACGCCAGGCGCTCAAGAAAGAGAAAGATCCCGCAAGCAAGGAGCGTTTGAAGAAACTCGAAAAAGAGTTGGCCGGATTAAAAGAAAAATCTTCCGCTCTCAAAGCCGAATGGCAGAAAGAGAAAGCGGTGCTCGAAGAACAGCGGAAATGGAAAGAAGAACTTGATCACCTCCGCACGGAGCTCGAGCGCGCACAGCGCCGTGGTGAGCTGGCGAAGGCGAGCGAAATCCAATACGGACGCATTCCTGAGTTGGAAAAGAAATTGGCTGACGCGACGGCAAAAAGTGCAAAGACAAAAAAATCGCTCCTTCGCGAAGAAGTAACCGAAGAAGACATCGCCGAGGTTGTCTCGAGCTGGACCCATATTCCCGTCTCGCGATTGCAGGAAGGAGAACGCCAAAAGCTGGTGAAACTGGAAGAGCACTTGCATTTGCGCGTGGTCGGACAGGATGAAGCGATCAAAGCGGTTTCCAACGCGGTGCGCCGTGCCCGGGCAGGGTTACAGGATCCAAATCGTCCTCTCGGCTCATTCATTTTTCTTGGACCGACTGGTGTCGGCAAAACGGAGTTGTCGCGCGCGCTTGCGGAATTTTTGTTCGACGACGAAAACGCCATGGTCCGGATCGACATGAGCGAATACATGGAGAAACACACGGTCTCTAGATTAATTGGCGCGCCGCCGGGATATGTCGGTTACGAAGAAGGCGGTCAACTTTCCGAGGCCGTTCGGCGCAGGCCATACTCAGTGGTCCTCTTCGACGAAATCGAGAAAGCGCATGCGGACGTGTTCAATGTTTTGCTGCAGGTGCTCGATGACGGCCGAATCACGGACGGGCAGGGGAGAACGGTCGATTTCAAGAACACCGTCATCATCATGACCTCAAACATCGGTTCTCAGTACATCACCGAGGAAGAATCGAAAGAAGCGCGCCGGCGACTGGTGACGGACGCATTGCGCGCACATTTCCGTCCTGAATTCCTCAATCGAGTCGATGAAATCATCATTTTCGATCGGCTCAGCGAGGACGATCTGAAAAAGATTGTGGAAATCCAACTGGGCCGCTTGTCGAAACGCCTGGAGCAACAAAAGATCACACTCAAGCTCTCGGATTCTGCCAAGGAGCTGTTGGCGCGCGAAGGTTACGATCCCGTTTACGGCGCGCGTCCGCTGCGCCGCACCATTCAAAAAGAAATTCTCGACCCTCTCAGCATCGACATCCTGGAAGGCAAAGTCCGCGAAGGCCAGACCGTCCGCGTCGATGCGAAAGACGGAGCTTTGTCATTTCGAGCGTAGTCGAGAAATCTCTCGATTTCTGCAGATGGATCAGGTTATTCTGGTCGATAGCATCCTCGATGGGAGTAGCAGACATGGCTAAGGCTCTCGAACGCGCAATCGGTCGAACCATGCAGCAAAAGCGGCAACAACTTTGCGAAATTCGTGAAGAAGTCGAACACCTTTTAGATTACCTTGACGTTTTGGAAGCCCGCGCAAAAGATGCGGGCAAACCGCGTCTTGGCCATGACGAGCTAAAAAAGCGTTATCGTTGACCAGAGAAATTCTCGGCCGCTCGGCGTCGATATCTTCGAAGGCAAAGTCCGCGAAGGTCAGACCATTTAGATCACCGCAAGGATTGTACGCTGGAATTCTCCGAGAAATGATTTGCTTTTCTTCGCGCCTTGCCCGGCAAACGGCAGATGTTAGCATGGTCGTTGGTGAAAACAGCGCGGTTGCCGATCAACATTGACTCGGGCGAAATCGCACAGTTTTGCCGAGAGCGTGGTATCCGTAAGCTGGCGCTTTTCGGGTCTGTGCTGCGAGGGGATTTTAACCCAGCACTGAGCGATGTCGATGTCTTCGCAGAGTTTGAGCCTGGCGCGTTGCGCGGCGTTGGGTTGCAGTATTTCGATTACGGGCACGAACTCGGAAAGATATTCGGTTATCGCGTCGATTTCTGTTCACAACTGCACCCCGAAATACGGAAACGCGTCGAAAACGACTCGCTCACGATTTATGAGCAAACGTGATGTCGCCGTGACGCTGCGGCAGATCATCGAATTCGCTGATGAGATAGCAGCTTTGATCGCCAACCGCTCGCGCGACCAACTGAATAGCACTAAGGAATTTCGACGCGCCCTTGAACTGGTAGGCGAGGCGGCAAGGCGTTTACCGGAAGAGTGGCGCGAGCATCACCAGGATATTCCGTGGCGACAGATTATTGGAATGCGCAACGTGATGATCCATGGCTACGATGTTGTGTCGAATGACGTGCTTTGGAATACCGCGGCTCACGACATGCCTCAGCTTCGTGCAAAGATCGAATCCATTTTGGTCAACGAAGCATAACTACCTTAGAACTCGCTGGACCTTTGACCCGCTCTCGATCGATATCCTCGAAGGCAAAGTCCGCGAAGGCCAGACCGTCCAAGTCGATGCCAAAAACGGTGCGCTCTTGTTTCGAGAAGTGATTTCGTGAACACGCTTGGATTAGATCGAAAAATTCGGTCTAGTTCTCGTTAGGTCTATGGGCGTTGTCATCTTTGCTGCACTCTTCGGCTGGCTATTGCCGCCGCTTTTGTTCAGTTCGCGGTGTTTCGGAGGCAATCGTTCTCCTTCCGTACGGCTGCGGCAAGTGGTCTCATTGCCATCTTATTCGTCTCCTTCGTTGCCCTCGTTGTCGGCTACTTTATCGCACGCGTTCGCATTGGCGATCACTACGAGGTCAACTCTGAATTCATGTCTATTGTCGTTGTCGTGCCAGCCATACTCGGAGCTTTCGCCGGGTCAATCATTGGAGGTCTCATCGCGCGGTATAGTTTCACTGCTCGCTCATGATTTACATACATCCGCAGGTCAACGGCCTAACCAATCGCTGGCACCAATTGCTACAGCCAACCGGTGGACGCTGCGGTGCAGACATTCAAATTTATGAAACAGCTTAGTAAGTTTGCCACGCTTGCTCCCGCCACCAGTGGTTCAGCTCCGTCTCGTTAGTCTGCCGCAGCGATTCTCCGCGACTCAATACTGTTGTTTGTGATGCACCCGCGAGCTGCCGAATTGATCACAACATTGGATTTGCGGCCCCATCCCGAGGGCGGTTTTTATCGCCAGATATTCCGGTCCGCAGTTCAGGTTACTCCGATGGATGGGCGCGGCTCCCGTGCTGCACTGACGACGATCTACTTCCTCCTCCCGAAGGGTAACGTCAGCCGGTGGCATCAGGTCGCATCGGACGAGGTCTGGCATCTACGAGGGTGGCCTACTGGAGTTGCTGGAGCTGAACGCATCGGGGCAGACCATCCTGCGTCACGTGTTGGGTCCGGTTGGCGGTGGCACGGAGGCGCCAGTTTACACGATCGGTGCCGGGATTTGGCAAGCCGCTAGGACGCTATGGGAGTACGCGTTCGTCGGCTGCACTGTTGGCCCGGGATTCGACTTCGCGGACTTTCGCTTGCTTGCCGATGATCATGCGCGCGCTGCTGCGCTCCGGGCGGCATTGCCCGATCTCGCGATGCTTATTTGAGATCGAAGGGTTACGCCGCGGCATGGATGGCGATATTTCTGCTTAGTCGGCTGATTGTTAGGCCATCACTTCTCGGAACGCCGCTAGGAAAGTTTCCATTTCAGTCTTCTTACCAATAGTCAGTCGCATGTGGTTCGGCAGAGCGGGGAATAAGCGCCCCACGCGTACGTTGCGCTCTTTCATCGCTTTGATAATCGGCACGACGGAACGCTTACAATCGAACATGATGAAGTTCGCCTGCGACGGAATTGATTTGTAGCCCATCTTTTCGAGCTCGGATGTCGTGAATTGTTTCGCTTCTCTGTTTAAACGCTGGCCGGTTGGGACGTGATCTAGATCGTCCAGGCTCGCAGTCGCGGCAGCCAGCGCCATGCAGTTGACGCTGTCCCACATTTGGTTTCGGCGCATGCGTTCGATCGTTTCCTTCTGCGCGACACAGTAGCCGCAGCGCAATCCTGCCATTCCGTAAATTTTTGAAAACGTGCGGGAAACAATCAGATTCGGGTGCTCTTTCACGAGCGGGATCACGCTCTCGTAGTCGGGGCTATCCGCGAAATGGAAATATGCTTCGTCCACCAGAATCATTGTCTCGCGCGGGGTCTTTGCGATGAAGTCGCGTAATTCGTCCTTGGGCGTGATGCTGGCAGTGGGGTTGTTCGGATTGCAGACGTAAATCAAACCGCCCTTTGTAGCAGCAAGCATTTTCGGCAGATCATGCGCAAAGCTGCTCGTCAGCGGCGCCTTTACTACTTCAGCGCCATTAGCACTGGCATTATTGAGAATTGCTTCAAAGGTCGGGTCCGCTGCGACTAGCTTTCCGTTCTGAGGTCCGGTAAATGTTTCTGCGCAGAGTTTGAGAATTTCACCCGAACCGTCACCGAGAAGGATCTGATCGTGGTTGACGCCGTTCAGCTTTGCTAGCTTGTCGATCAGAAGATTGTTGTGTTCGTCCGGATAACGGCAAGCGAGACCGAACGAATTTGTTATCGCCTCCAACGCTTTCGGACAAGGTCCATAAGGATTCTCATTCGCACTCAAGCGGACGATGTTGCCGCCTTCTGCCAAAGGCGTGGTAACGGACTGAGTCGGCTTTGCGAAAGAGAACGTCGGCCTGACGACCACCGCCGCCGCGCCTGCGCCGAGTAACTGTGCAAATTTACGTCGAGAAACAGACATTGTATTCATTTTTGAGTCCTCCTAGTCGATTGTTAGGCTGATTCGAATCAAATGCCAGACCGAATTGTGCCCACCGCCTTTTTGTTGGCTGCCTTTGCCGCGTTCGCAACGCACGGCTGTGCCAAGACGCGCGAGGACGAGCACGCGCGGAAGCTTGCTGATCGTGTGCGAACTGAATTTCTGCACGCCTGGAATAATTACGAGCGTTATGCATGGGGCCACGACGCGTTGCGGCCTTTGAGTAAAACCGGGCACGATTGGTACGGCCAGTCCCTTTTGATGACTCCCGTCGATGCCCTCGACACACTTATCCTGATGCATCTCGATACCGAGGCGGAAAGAACGCGCGCACTTATCGCTAGTGATCTCACGTTCGATCGCGATATTTACGTCAAAAATTTTGAGATAACGATACGCCTGCTCGGCGGGCTTCTTTCCAGCTATCAACTGACCGGCGACACGCGTCTCCTGAGCCTCGCCGAAGATTTGGGCAACCGATTACTTCCGGTTTTCAATTCACCAACGGGGCTCCCTTATGTTTACATCAATCTTCGCACTGGTCAGACACGCGACCCGGTGACGAATCCGGCAGAAATAGGCACGCTGTTATTGGAATTTGGGACGCTGAGTAAGCTGACCGGCAAACCCGTTTTCTATGAGAAAGCGAAGCGGGCTTTGGTCGAAACTTTCAAGCGACGCTCGCCGCTCTGCCTCGTTGGAGAGAGCATCAACATCGAGACAGGCGCCTGGACAAACACGGATAGTCACATCAGCGGCGGCATCGATTCGTACTACGAATATCTCTGGAAATGCTGGCTTCTGTTCGGCGATAAGGATTGCCGCACGATGTGGGAAGCGAGTATTTCCGCCGTTAACAAGTATTTTGCCGACGAAATCCGCGGGGAATTGTGGTACGGCCACGCCGATATGCAGACGGGTAAGCGGACCAAGACGGAGTACGGCGCGCTCTCGATGCATTCTTCCCTGCGTTGCTCGCCTTCTCCGGTGATCTGGAGCGCGCACGCCGCCTGCAAGTTTCATCGTTCAAGATGTGGAACCTGTACGGCATCGAGCCGGAAACTCTCGATTACAAAACGATGCGCGTGGTGGCCGGAAGTTATCATCTGCGTCCCGAAATCATTGAGTCTACTTATTATCTTTACCGTTACACGGGTCACCCGGAATATCGGCGCATGGGCGAGAAAATGTTCGATGATTTCGTTAAATATTGCCGCGTCGAGACTGGTTACGCTGCGCTCGGCGACGTGATCAGCAAGGGACAGGTCGATGAAATGCAGAGCTTTGTCCTGGCCGAGACTTTCAAATATTTTTATTTGCTCTTCGCGCCGCCTGAAACCTTGCAATTCGATAAAGTCATCTTTAATACCGAAGCGCATCCACTAAAACGAATGCGATGAAACGGTCTGCTCACACTTTCATATGATCCTTGAGTTCCTGAAGCAGCAGAGGCGGCGTCGCCTGCGAGCGCGACAGTTTCCGCAAGAATGGCTGAAGTTGATTCAACGTCACGTTGTGTTTTTTCACAAGCTGACCGTGGGCGACCGCGCGGAGCTGCTTGGTCATATTCAAGTGTTTCTTGCCGAAAAACGTTTTGAAGGATGTGGCGGTTTCGAGATCACGGATGAGGTCCGCGTGACCATCGCGGCGCAGGCTTGTCTTCTGTTGTTGCATCGCGAGACGGATTATTTTCCACATCTGCTCACGATCCTTGTTTATCCATTGACATACATGGTGCAGGAAGACCACCGGATTGGTGAGCATGTCTGGGAAGAAGGAACGGTGGGTCGGCTTGGCGAGACAGGCCGAAGGATGGGATCGCTGGTTCTATCCTGGGGAGCCGTCAAACATGGCGCGGCTGATCCCTCCGATGGTAAGAATGTTGTTCTTCATGAATTTGCCCATCAACTTGATTACGAAAATCACGCCGCCGATGGGGTGCCGGGATTGGCGACGCGCGAGCAGCAATCGGCCTGGAGCGAAGTGATGAGAACCGAGTTTGCATCGCTGCGCGCTGCCGATGAAAGCGGGATACCGACGCTGCTCGATACTTATGGAGCCACTGATCCCGTTGAGTTTTTCGCCGTATCGGTCGAAGCATTCTTTGAGCAGCCACGTGCGTTACGCGCTCGTCATCCGCGGCTATACGCAGAATTGCAAAACTATTTTCAACAAGATCCTGTCGCCTATTCTGCTGAGCCCATTCCGGGAGAGGTGTGATCGGTGACCCGTGATCAGTGATCGGTAAAGATTTGCCACAGCGCCGAATCCTGTTCACCGATCACGGTTCACTGATCACTTTGGGAACGAATAAGATCACAAAGGCACGAAAAGCATCAGTGCTGAGAGTGCGACTTCATATGGCAGATTTTCTGCCGGTAACAATCAACGCCTCCGCCGGGAAACTCATCGTTCCGCTCGCAAAGTATTTCCGCGCAGCATCGGCAACAGTCTGCTTCACAGTTGGTAATTGAGCGGGCGTGAGTCTACCCATTTTTTCTCGCAAGCTGTCGGACGTCTCAGTCCGCAACTTCCAGAACTGCTCAAATGAGATCGCCGCTTCAATTCGAAAATCCAGCTGGCGTTCGATCACATTTTTGGCGTCAGCCTGTTCCAGGATTTCAGCCAGCTTATCAGGAACGGCAAAACGGAATGTATCTGGCGCATCGGAATCCTGCGGGTAGCCTTCAAGAAATCGGTCGATTACGTTTGTGACAGTTGAAAAGAAAGGATTGGCTTCGCTCGAACCCCAGACGGCAAACGCGACAGATCCATCTTCGAGAAGGACTCTCAATGCCTCCCGTACGGCGGCGATAGGATCGGCGAAGAACATTGCTGATAACCTGCCTACGGCTACATCAAAGGTACAAGTTTCAAAGGGTAGGTCGTTGGCGGAACATTGTCTGAAATGGATGTTCGTAACGCCGCGTCGGGCTGCTTCCGCCTGAGCGCTCTCGAGCATACCGGCCACGGGATCGGTGTACGTTACCGACCCTGTAGGTCCCACAATTCTTGAGATTGTAAGCGATGGTTCACCGCTGCCACCGCCGATATCGAGCACATTCTGACCAATTCCAATCTGCGCCTGTTCGACTAAACCGGATGTTAACGGCGCGAACATTTTTGTGATCAGGTCGCGATGCTTGTCCCAATACCGCGCAGAGGTTTGCCACGCGTGGAGCGCTTTGTTCTGGTTCTCAGGAATCACTTTGTTTCGAGGGAACCGGCCCGCTGCTTTGCTTCAAGAATACGATGATACTCTGTCCCAACAAAAGCGAGCGTTTCCCATAAAGGTAGGGACGCCGTGCCGCGGCATACGGATGGCGCAGCGCGCCGTCCCTACCAATTCGACGATACAGCTATTGCGGTTGCGGCACGATCCGGAGATATGGCTTGGGCGCTTTCCAGCCTTGCGGATAACGCTTCTTCGCTTCTTCGTCGGACACCGAACCGGCAATGATCACATCGTCGCCTTGTTTCCAATTGACGGGCGTTGCTACCTGATGCTTTGCGGTCAATTGCAGAGAGTCGATCACCCGCAGCACCTCGTCGAAGTTGCGACCTGTCGTCATCGGGTAGACGAGGATCAATTTAATTTTCTTATCCGGGCCGACGACGTAGACATTGCGCACGGTCGCGTTGTCCGCGGGTGTGCGCTTCTTGGGGTCGCCTTCAACGTCCGCGGGAAGCATCCCGTACAATTTCGAGATCTTAAAGTCGGAATCACCGACGATTGGGTAGTTCGGTGCGTGACCCTGGGTTTCTTCGATGTCCTTCGCCCATCCTGAATGATCGCCAGTCGAATCGACCGACAATCCCATCACCTTCACATTCCTGCAGTCAAACTCTGGTTTGATTTTAGCCATATAACCAAGTTCGGTCGTACAAACAGGCGTGAAGTCCTTCGGGTGTGAGAACAAAATGGCCCAGGAGTTGCCGACCCAATCATGGAAACGAATCCGGCCCTCGGTAGTTTCCGCTTCAAAATCCGGTGCTGTATCACCAATTTTCATTTGTTTTGCCTCCTTTACTTACTACGGAGAAGGTTTTCTCAAGTTCTGAAGCGAAAGTCAATATTGCCGTGCGGGCTCGACTTTCTTATTGAGCAGTCAGTTCGCAAAACTTGTTAAGATCGATGTTCCCACCTGAGACGATTGCGACGATCGGGCCTTTGCCAGCCTCGCCACGCAAAGCTGCAGCGAGCGGCAGCGCGCCTGCGCCCTCGGAGATTACCCGTGTCTTTTCCGCCATGAGCCGCATGGCTTGCCTGGTTTCCTCCAAGCTGACGACAAAGTAATCGTTGACGACCGGTTTCATTCGTTCCCACATGCGGGGAAATGCGCTTTGACCGCCTGCGCCATCAACGAAAGAGGCCTTCCACTCCTTGAATACTTGCGGCGAACCCATCTTGAACGAAAGCGCCGCGGGTGCCGCAGTCTCCGGTTCAACTCCGAAAATCTTTATCTCCGATTTGAGGGCCTTGATTGCGCTGCCAACGCCGGTGATCAGTCCGCCGCCACCAATACTGGCAATGACTGCCGCCGTATCCGGGGCGTCCTCCAAAATCTCCAGTCCCATCGTTCCGTGGCCCGCGATGAAGTTATCATCGTCGAATGGATGAATGAATGTTCCTTCGGCCCCAGAAAATGAGCGCTCCTCCAGCGTTTTCCATGCGACCTCGTATGGTACTGGAAGGAGTTTTGCGCCAAGCGCGCGCATCCGGTCCAGCTTTGATTTCGGCGCGGTCTCAATCACTACGACGGCGCATGGCACGCGTGCTTGTCGCGCCGCGTAGGCAACGCCTTGTCCTGCATTTCCCGCACTGATTGTCCAAACGCCGCGCTCGCGCTCGGAATCCGAAAGCAGGGCAACCGCGTTCGCGGCACCGCGCAATTTGTAAGCATTAATCGGCTGCAGATTCTCCAGCTTGAGCCGAATGTCGGGAAAATCCGGCCCGAGCTCCAAGCGGATGAGCGGCGTGCGAACGATCGTCTGTGCGATTCGTTTGCGCGCTTCCCGTATTTCCGACAGTTGAATCGGACGAACCGGTTCGAGAATCATCGGCTCACTGTAGAGGCAGCCGTGCCGGCTGCAATTCCAGTTCGGGAGCGTGTCTTGTTATGTTGAGCCCTTCGGCTCTGCTCAGGACAGGCTCCGCGAAACATCTGGGGTTTACTTCGTGTCAGCGAAAACCATGATCCGAGATTCTTCTCCCGCGCCTGCGGGATCAGAATGACAAAACTGGATAAGCGTCAAGCAAATTGAACAGTCCTTGCATCATGCATGTCTGAGCATTCACCATGATTAAAATTACCACTACAGCTCTAGTTGCGGCCGCGATGCTCATAGCATCCAGCGCGTTTGCAGGAGACAAGGCATGTTGTGCCAACGGCGCGGCGAAGTCGAATTCAATGGCTTGCGTCAATCTGGCAACGCTCAGTCTGACGCCAGATCAAAAGACAAAGATAGAAGCGTGGCAGGCTGAATGCATGAAGGCAGGCTGCACAAAGGAAAGCCGGCAGATGTTCCTAAAACAGGCGAAAGGAATTCTTTCTGCACAGCAGTTCGCTCAATTGAAAGCGCAATGTCAGAAGTCCGCTAAAGAGACAAAGAAAACAGAAGCCTGATTTGCATCGATAGTTTTCAAACGAAATCGCGCCGTGGAAAATCCCGGCGCGATTTTTTTTGACCCCGCTTCTGAGTTCGCATGTTTGCCACTCGCATTCTAGAAGTCACCTCAAAAATGGCGCTGTCGCGTTGAGCCCTTCGGCTTTGCTCAGGACAGGCTTCGCGAAACAGCTCTGGCTCCTGTTCGTTAGTGGATCGGTCCAGATCTGATCTGAGATTCTTCGCTCCGCTCAGAATGACATTCTGAGATGGCTTCTAGAACGTTTTGTCAGAATCGAGGAGGATTGTGACTGGGCCTTCATTGACCAATTCTACTGACATCATCGCTTGGAAAACTCCTGTTGCTACGGTGACTCCCAACCTGCGCAAAGCTTCGCTGAACTCTTGGTAGAGTTTATTTGCCTGTTCCGGCGGCGCCGCGGCAATAAAGCTGGGCCGGCGCTGCCCGCGCGCGTCGCCGTAAAGCGTAAACTGCGAGACAACCAGCGCGCTCCCTCCTGCATCCAGCAGGGAACGATTCATTTTTCCCTGGCTGTCTTCAAAAATCCTTAGATTCGCGATCTTCTCGGCCAGACTGACAGCGACGGCCGATGTGTCATTGCGGCCGATGCCAAGCAAAATCATAAGACCCCCAGCGATTTCTCCCGCGACACTGCCCTCGACAGTTACACGAGCGCGGCTTACACGCTGGACAACAGCTCGCATGGGTCAGCTACAAGATTTTCTCCAGCAAATCGGCAAGACGCCAACCGGCTTTGTGCAGTTCATCCCGCACTACGTTAGTTGCCCAAACGTGATAAACACCATGATTCGCGGCTGGTTTTTCGACCGCTTCACCGGCCGCAAGGATCCGGTCTTCCTCTTGTTGCGGGTGGACATCTATGAATTGGAGCCGCGCATACGCCTCACGCGCGATTGGCAAGATTTCATCTGCCCATATCTCGGCATAACTATCGACAGGAACGTTTGGTGGCATTCGCCAGTTGTTGGGTTCCTGCGTCGCCAGCTCGCGAATCAGTTCCTTCTTATGCGGCTCGATGAGTGTCTGCATATCACCTTTCCGTAGCGTGCCGGGCTCCTGAAGAAAAAGCGCGTTCACTGCATCGTAATCCCAAAAGCCGTGCAATTTCTTCTTATGAATGCCGCGCCTGCGGGGCGGTTCGTCGCTCAGTTCGAGAGTAAACGTATTTCCACCTTCGTCCCTAAGTGCTGACTTATCTTTGTCAGGGTCTGCGACTCGGCCTTGTTGATCGAAATATTCCGCGCCTACGTGCAATGGCTGGTGAATGTCGGCAACGTAATGCGCAAGCAAAATAAGTGCTACGGCCTTGGTAATCCTTCGCTCATTTTGTTCAGGCACTCGTCCCTGCAAAATCTGGACGCAGAACGGAATCATATGCACTATGTCCCATTTGCTGCGGCCGGCGTGTCCGTCGCGGTATCTTTGCGCCGGCACGACGGGAACGTCGGTGTAGTGGAACCAATGATGCGAAGGCGCGCCTGGATTTGCGCCGGATCGCGGCGGAGGATTTGCTCGCCAGAAATCGCGCAACTGCCGGTCAATGTTGCGATGCGCCGAGTAATGAAACGATCTCGGATCATCAGCGCCCTTCTTGTCCCAGCCTTTGATCTCGTCGGCAATGACGGAAGCTTTTTCCAGGGAAAGTCCATCCAGCAGCGCACGGATCTTTGTGGCTGTCGCTTTGTTGGCCAATCGTTCGTCGGCGATCGCGCCGACAATCTCATGTCCAAGCGGGGCGTACGCTTGCGCCCCAGGAAATTGGAGAGCAGTAAGAATTACCGACAAGAGCAGAGATCGCGGAAAACGTTTCATTCCAAGAATGCGCGATAACACGGTTCTATCCGTCCTGCGCCGATGCCTCAGGCGCAATCTGCGCGAATTTTTTCGAGGCGTTTCTGGAGTTTCGAGAAGTGCGATCCGGCCCAATAAATCTGGCCGCACCCTGTGCAACGCCGGAATTGTTCGTAGTAGAGTTTCGTGAGCGGCTCGAGCCTTTCAATTACTTCGGCCTTGGAAACCTTTTGCAGCGGCGCGTTGCAGCGAAGGCACCGCGTAAATGGAGCGAGGCAAAGAAGAAGATCAAAGCGGCGAATTACTTCGACGGTTTGTTCATCGGCGTTTTGTGAACGCGGGCAGTAACCGGTCCTTACGACTGTATGCATTAGCAAACGTCGGTCGCGCGTCAGAAGCGCCCGATTTTCCCGTTCCATTACTGTGAGCAATAGCCGATCTTCCGCTTGAGAATCGTAGGCGACATCAAAGCCGAGCAAGCGCAAATTCCGTGCGAGCGTTCCGAGATGACCATCTGCGATAAACCTACTAGCGATAGTTGTTTGCAAGCGTTGTTCCTTGAATTGCGGAGTTCCTGTTCTTACTGGATAAAGCTCGATATCTGCAGCGCTCTTAATCGCATAATCAAAATCCACCGGCCGTCCGTTAACCAGGATCAAATCGACTTCCGGATGCGGTACGCCGCACGATTCGATTACATCCTTCACGGATGTTTTCTCGCCCAACTTGCGTTCGATGCTTGGACCAGGCGCTTCTGATCGGAGAAAAAAATCTAGATCGCCATGCAAATGGAGCCGAACCGTAAACGGGTTCACGTCAATCCATGATTCGCGCTTTGGCGTAAGCGTACTCAAACGTCGTTGCGCGCGGTCGCCCCATGAACTTGCCGGGCCCTAGAGGCTCATCTTCTCCGTAATAGCAGTCGATCTGCCATCGGCGCAGGCCGCCTCCGGTATCCATGATTTTCCATCGATTGCTGCGAAATATCTTCTCCACGTCCGCAGACTCAGTCTCGACAATTGCGCCGCGGCGCAAACTACCTTGAGTCAACTTTAGCGCAGCGGAAAAGCGTGGGACCAAAACTCCGCCTCCCCCGGTAGGGTTCGACGCGAACGCATATGAATCTCCGCCGTTGTAACGAATGTAATTGCATCCGTTTACCGGTGTAACGATCCGGCCGAAGCCTTCCTTCTTCACTGAGCGCAGAAAGTCGCGTGGATATTTTCGCCCGTGCAAACCAGGTTTTGTGACGGGTGTTGCATCGAAGCCGCGTTCGAAAGTGAAGCCGGATTCTTTCGGTGTGTAATAAAGAGTACAGACAATGAAGTATTCGCCGTTGTGTCCTTGAGGACGCCGCGCCAATTTTTCGTTCTCGTACGCAAGCCGCTGGACAACTTCGGGCCATGGAATATCTGCTCGAGCGATCGTGCTCCACGCCATTATTATTCCGCTTACGCCTAACAAGTGTAGCCACGTGCCTGTGGCACGTCTGAGCTGGACCGCCCGCAGGGCGATGGCTACAACGTCGCTCGCCAACCTGCCTAGCCAAAAAGCGATTCGATCGGCCCGCCGATTAAAACTTCGATCGGAAGTCGTTTCCATTCGTACTCGTAGGGTGGTTGTTTCCACGCGAACTTCTTTGGATACAATTTTCTGAGCGCGCGAATGATTTCAACGCCTGTTTGAAATGGGTGAAACGCGTTTCGATCGGTGACGTGCAACTGCGCACCGCTACAAAGTTCACCGGCGAACTTGTGAAACGTCGGCTGAAAATAATTTTCGCGGAAGAAAACGCCTGGCAGTCTCAATGCGTTGAGTTCGCGGCAGAGCGCTTCGGCGTTAACAAACGGTGCGCCGAAGATTTCGAATGGACGCGTTGTGCCGCGGCCTTCCGAAATATTTGTCCCTTCGAGAAGACACATGCCTGGATAAAGGGTCGCGGTATCGAGCGTCGGCATGTTGGGTGATGGCATGACCCATGGCAGGCCGGTTTGATCGAACCACATCTGGCGCTCCCAGTTTTTCATCGGCAGGATCGACAATCCACAGTCCGGAAAAACTTCGTTTCGAAATTGCAGCGCTAGTTCTGCGACTGTTTTTCCGTGTCGCACTGGAATCGGATGGAGACCCACGAACGATTTGTAATTAGGATCAAGCAATGGGCCCTCGATGGTCACTCCATTAATCGGATTCGGCCGGTCGAGGACGACGACTTGTATGCGCGCTTTTTCGCAAGCGCGCACACAGAGATACACCGTCCAGATGAACGTGTAATAGCGCGCCCCGACATCCTGGAGATCAACGAGCAAGACATCGAGATCTGTCAGCATTTCTGCGATTGGCTCGCGGTGTTCGCCGTACAGACTGTAAACGGGAATATGAAGACGCGGATGCTCATAACTTTTCCATTCCACCATGTTATCCTGCGTCTGGCCGAGAAACCCATGTTGCGGCCCAAAAAAGGCTGAGAGACGAAAAAGATCGCCATTGTGTCGCTCGAGAATCCACGATGCGTGCTCGAGCTTCGCTGAAATCGATGCGGGGTGAAGCAGCGCCCCGATGCGCGCACCGCGAAATTTCTCTGGCCAGAGTTCAACCAGATGATCGAGTGGCACGGCGACAGGCATGCCGTTCTACTAGCACAACGCGGAAATTCTCGCGAGACGCTGTGTGGTTTGCGTTAGGCACAGCGCTATTGAACGTCCGACTCCAACACCGCGTGTATTTGGCGCTGGTTCACACGGACGCCAATTTCCTGGGGCGATGCCCCAAGCAAGAAGTGACGTGGCGCCTTTGGCGCGAATACGAACCAAAAGGGAGAGGCGAGAAGCGGCGGCACGGATCCGACCGTTGATTACAACCATTTCTGTCGCAAGAGGCCGATCACTAATGCAACGGCAGTCATAACAACGCACAACTTCGCGAACAACTCGCCATGGCGTGTGTAAAAGGTTAACTCGTGCTCGGTGGGAACCTTGATATCGCCTGTGAGTACCCCTTCAGTGAACGTACTGCCTGTATCATCCTGCAATTTTTGGGTGACTCGCCCGAATTCGTTCACAAGACAGGTGACGCCAGTGTTTGCGGCGCGAATCATCGGACGGCGTGTTTCCACACAGCGAAAAATGGCGTTCGCCAGGTGCTGATGCGAACCGGCGGAATGCAAAAACCATCCGTCGTTCGTTATGTCTACCAGTAAATTCGCACCAGGATTCGTTTCGCCCGGAAGCACAAATCGTCTGGTCAGCTCGCCAATTGTATCTTCAAAACAGATCAGCGGCGCGATCTTTACGTCGCTGTTTGTTAGCTCGAAGACGGTGTAGTCCTTACCTGCTTTGAAATCACCAGGCACCTGGTCGCCAACAATTCGCGCGAGCAGTGGTACCCGGTGACGGCCCGGGACATATTCGCCAAAAGGGACCAGGTGCAGCTTTCGATAAACCTGCACCTGCTCGCCAGCCTCTGAAACAAGGAGCGCCGCGTTGTAAACATCGCCGTTCTCTTCGTCGATCGTGCCAAGGAGAATGTCGCTCTCCGCCGACGCGGCCAGGTCCATAACGAATTGATAACTTTCCCGGTCTGCGAGAACCGGGCCGGGCATGGAGCTTTCCGGCCAGATCAACAAATCGGGTGGAGGATTCGAGCGCAACGCAATTTCACTCAAGCGCCGGAATTGATCAAAAATCTTGCGCGTAAACTGCGGATCGAACTTTTGATTTTGAGGCACATTCGATTGCACGGCGGCAACTCGGAGCGGCTTTGTAGGTGACGAAACCTGAGTGGCACGAATTCCGAAAGTGAGGACGCCTACAATTGCCGCCAATGTGAGCGTCAGATCAAAATGGGGGCGCACTACTCGTGTGCTCGCCTCTAGGATCAAACGGCGCACGGTTGTGACTGCAATGACGTTCGCAAACGCAACCATGAATGATAAGCCAGCAACGCCGGTGAACTCCGCAATTTGGATCATGGGCCAGGTGCCATGCAACGCCACACCTAGGCCGTTCCAACCAAAACCGGAGAAGACCCAGCCACGCAGCCATTCCTGTGTCACCCACGCAGCAGCCAGAAGAAAGGCTAGCAACAAATTATTTGTCGACCTAATCCACGGCGACGGCGGCGAAGCTACGGTGCTGCGGGCTTGAGCCAGCATCTGTTCCCATTTAGTTGAGCCTGGTTCTCTTCTTATTTCTCGTGGCTGAACCAAACCGCAAAACCACGCCCAGAGCGCGAGATAGATTGCCATGTAAAATTGGAGAACAAACCAGCCGAGAACAGTGACAGTTGTGAGCCAGGAGAAAGTGGTCCAGAAAAATGTCAGTCCGGTAACATAACCCAAAAGGAGATTATGGAGCCAACGACGATGCAATGCTTTGGCTGAAAACCAAACTGCAGCGATGAGTGGCGTGAGAGCAATCCAGCATAGCCAGGTGAAATTAAACGGCGCAAAACAGCCTGTGTAGAGGAGCCCGCTACTGATCGCCGCGAGCCAGGGCCAGGCCACAGTTAATTTTTTCATCACGTCGTGCGACTCAGTGGCGAGTTCCAAGCTCCAACATCCAGTCTCCAGAGAAACTTCAAGGGCCAAATGACACGCCGCTTCCTATACTGTCATGTTGAGCGGAGCGAAACATCTGTGATTATCGTCTGCAGAGCTGGAAAGAAAGGCCAGAGATCCTTCGCTTGGCTCAGGATGAGAATTGCGTCTTTGAACAGGCGCTTGGAATTCGGAGCTTCAATGATCTCAGCGGTGCCGTCGGAGACTAGGGAAATCGCTGCTGTTTATGCCTCGCCAAGGCGTGACTCCGCATCCCTGTGCAGCCGCTCCCAGAGACGATCGAGTTTCGCTTTCACTTCGGTCTTGATTTGATTGAGTTCAACGGAATCGAATTTTCCCTTTTCCGGCCGGCGGTGCGCGAAAAGGTAATACTTGATCTTCGGCTCCGTTCCCGATGGGCGCACCGCGATGCGTGTTCCGTCTTCTAACTCAAACATCAACATTTTCTCCTTCGGAATTTGGTCGTTCTCTATGTCTTCGATTTTGTCGGTCTCGAAGTTTCGAACGCTTGTGACCTTTAAGCCGAGCACGTCCGGGAACGGATCGGTGGCGTAAGACTTAATCAGACGCGCGATTTTTGTTGCGCCTTCCGCGCCCTCGAAAACGAGGGAACCGTTTTTCTCGGCGAAATAACCGAACTCAGAATAGATGTCATCGAGCAGTTCATCGATCGTATTCCCGTGCGCCTTTGCGTAAGCAGCTACTTCGCAAAACATGATTACGGCGCCGTTGCCATCTTTGTCGCGTACAAAATCCGCTCCGCTGTAGCCATAGCTTTCTTCGCCTCCGAAAACGTAAAATGACGAGTGTTCAAGACGCAGTTTCCGTGTTTCCTCCTCGGAAAGATCGACATAATTCTGGTAGGCCGGGATTGCGCGTTCGTACTTGCCAAGCTTTGCGCCAATGTATTTGAAGCCGGTCAACGTTTCGACGCAACGCAGACCGTAATGTTCGGCAATCGCTTTTTGCAGATCGGTTGTGACAAAGGTTTTGATAATGACTCCGCGCGACGCGTTTTGTTTATTCAGCACGCCTTTTTCAAATAATGTCCTGGTTCGATACCAGGCAAGGAGCGAGCCGATCTGATTCCCAGTGAGCAATTTCAGCTTTCCATCCGTTGCACGAAGTGCCGCGCCCATCCGGTCGCAGTCTGGATCAGTCGCGACTACCACATCTGCATCTTCCTTTTTCGCCAGATCGATTGCCATTGTTAACGCTTCGGCATTTTCCGGATTTGGCGATTTTACCGTCGGAAATCGGCCATCGAAATGGTCCTGCTCGGGTACCACTTCGAAATTGAAACCAAGTCGTTTGAGCATCGGTCTGATGATTACACCGCCGGTTCCGTGCAAAGGCGTGTAGACAATCTTTAGCGATTTCGCTTCGCGAATGACCGTTGGATCGAGAACGAGCGTTCCCAGCCGGCGCATGTATGCTTCGTCAATATCCGTGCCAATCATTTCTATCTTACCCTGTCGGTCTTTTGGGAGCGGCGTATAGGCTTCGGAGGCGATCGCGTTCACTTTAGAAATGATTCCGTTCGCATTCGGTTCGATCACCTGTGCGCCATCGCTGAAGTAAACTTTGTAGCCGTTGTCGTACGGCGGGTTATGACTCGCAGTGATCATCACACCCGCGCTTGCCCTGAGATAACGGACCGCAAATGAAAGTTCAGGCACGGAACGTGGGCTCCCGAACACGTATGTGTCGCAACCGTTCTCGGATGCGACTTTCGCGGCAAGCTCAGCGAACTCCTTTGAGAAAAATCGCGGATCATACGCGATCACGAATTTTGGCTTCGTTGAAATTTTCGAGCTTCGATTCCAATCGTGCAGATACGCCACGAGTCCCTGCGTCGCACGGCTGATGTTAAAGAAATTCATCGCGTTAGTGCCCACGCATGGAAATTCAGGTCGCTCATTCTCGCGCGCATTTCCGCGCTCGGCGGTGGTCACGATTTTTCCACTGGTGCGCCCGCGAAGCCCGCCCGTTCCGAACGAAAGCGTCCGGTAAAAGCGGTCGTTTAATTCGGCCCACTTACCGCCTTCAACAAGTTCGCCGACAGATTGCAAATAGAGGGCCGAGGGCGCGGCCTCCAGCAATGCATGAATGTTCTTCGCTGCCGATTCCATTAAGTCTCCGTCAGCAACTGCTTGCGAGATCTTCGAATCAAGTTGTTCAGAACGATGAGGCATCGCAGCGAACTGTTCCGCTATCTACGGTTGTAGGGCAAGCGCTTCGCTTGTTGGCGATCGGGCAACCGAAGCCGTCGCCCCGTAATCTATTAGGTTGTGGACCGTGACTCCTCCATAACCGCTCGATAGACCAGTGTTCCAGCGGCAATATCCTCCACTGCCATGCCTAACGATTTGAAAATCGTGGTTTCCCTCGTTCGCGGCGGAACTTTGCCGGCGAGTGCCTCGCCGAGCTCCGCATAAATTGTCGCGCGGGAAAGAATGACGTCCCCCGATTCCTTCATCGCACCTTCGCGCGAATCGACGAACACTGCATTGCTCATTGCCTCTTCGTCGAGTTCGCGCCAGTCCGGGCGACACGCGCCGACCGCGTTCACATGACATCCACTCTTCAACCAGGATCCTTTTAGGATGGGTGTCTTCGAGTTTGTGGCCGTGACGACAACGTCAGCGCCGCACACGGCTTCTTCAGCGGACACCGCGGTTGCGCCAATTTCCTCGGCGAATTGCTTTGCGTGTTCTTGGTTTGGACTCCAGACCCGAATTTCTTCGAATGGCCTAACGAGTCGTAGAGCCTCCACGTGACTGCGGGCCTGCACACCACTTCCGAGAACCGCGAGGATTTTTGCATCGGACGGCGCGAGAAGTTTCGTTGCAGCCGCCGAGACCGCAGCGGTGCGCATCTCTGTGATCAACCTTCCATCCATAACTGCAAGTGGCGTGCCAGTCTCCGGATCAACAAGGAAGATTGTTGCCATATGCGTTGGGATTCCGCGCTCCGCATTTGAGGGATAGAAGGTCACTGCCTTCAATCCGAGTCCATCCGGAGTTAACGCGGGCATCAGACCCAGAAAACCGCCCGGCGGATCGACCTTTATGACCGAGCGCACCGGCTGGGTCACCTTGCCCGCGGAGAAATCGATCAGCGCTTTCTCCATCGCGGGAATCAAGTCGGCCATCCGCAGGTGCTGGCGCACCTGTTCTTCGTTAAGAAAAAGCGGCTGCGTGATGTTCATTAGTTCAACCACGGATTACACAGATAACACGGATGAAAGACAATAATTCTAATCTTGATGTGTACGTTTCGTTATCCGTGCAATCAGTGTAATCCGTGGTTCCTTACGCGGTTGCAATGAGCGCGTCTGAAAAACTGCAAACACGCTGCCTGATCGTAGGCGGCGGGCCGGCAGGTATGATGGCTGGTTACCTGCTCGCGCGAGCTGGCGTGCCCGTCGCTGTCCTGGAAAAACACGCTGACTTCAACCGCGATTTTCGCGGCGATACTATTCATCCATCAACGCTCGAGTTGATGCATGACCTTGGGTTGCTCGACGAGTTCTTGAAACAGCCGCATCAGGAAGTGCGCGAGTTGCGAGGTGTGGTTAATGGCCAGGTCGTGCCAGTCGCTGATTTCAGAAAACTTCCCACGCGTTGCAAATTCATCGCGTTCATGCCCCAGTGGGATTTTCTTAATTTTCTCTCCGGTCACGCCAAACATTTTCCGGAATTCCAATTGCACATGAAAACCGAAGTCGTCGATTTGTTGATGGAGGATTCGCGTGTAATCGGCGTGCGCGCAAAAACGCCGCAGGGCGATCTGGAGATGCGCGCGGATCTTGTCATTGGCGCGGACGGGCGTCATTCAACCACTCAAACCCGCGCCGGTCTTGAGCAATTAGAGTTCGGCGTGCCAATCGATGTGCTCTGGATGCGCATCTCAAAAAAAGACGACGATCCCGAACAAACGTTTGGCTTTTTTCAACACGGTAAATTACTCGTGCTAATCGATCGCGGCGATTATTGGCAGTGCGGTTTCGTCATTCCCAAAGGCCAATTTGACGAGATCAAAGAGCGGGGGTTGGCGCAATTCCAACATGAAATTGTCAGTTTCGCCGGCTTTTTGCGCGACCGCGTGGGCGAGCTGGACGACTGGTCGAAGATCAAATTGCTAACCGTGCAGGTGAATCGTTTGCGTGAATGGTGCTGCGAAGGATTGCTTTGCATCGGTGATTCTGCACACGCGATGTCACCGGCGGGAGGTGTGGGAATCAACCTTGCTATCCAGGACGCCGTCGCGACCGCAAACTTACTCGCGGCCAAGCTGCAGCGCGGTCCGGTTCACATTGGCGACCTGCGAACAGTACAGGCGCGCCGCGAATGGCCAACTCGCCTGATCCAGGGAATGCAGATCTTTATTCATCGTCGAGTCGTTACTGGTCGAACCTCCGATGAGAAGAAGACTTCGCTTCCATTCGTGTTCCGTTTGCTGAAATGGCTTCCAATCCTGCGCCAGCTGCCTGCGCGTTTCATCGGCGTCGGGCCGCGCCCCGAACACGTTCATAGCCCCAACCGCAGTCTAAAAGGCCGGTAGGCTTTCAAATTCCCGAATCCATTCGAGAGCTGAATAGTTGGCCCTTTTCCGTTAGCCCCGAGCACTGGGATTCTCTTGCTCCGTTCTAGCAGGTGGATCCACTTAACGGCGAGGCGGCGGCCTTCGTCATATAAAACAAACTTGCGTCGTCCGGAGTTTGCGCGACGACTAATCTGGTATGTCCAAACTGAGTGCGCTGTTGAGCCGCGTCGATGAGCTGAAGACGAAGCTGGACCAAGGACGACCGCTCAGTACCGAAGTCGAGCAACGCGTACTGCAGCGGTTTAGGCTTTGGTGGACGTACCACTCCAACGCGATAGAAGGGAATCGCCTGACTCAGGGTGAGACCGAAATATTTCTTCTCGAAGGTCTCACAGCAAAAGGCAAGCCCTTGAAGGACCATTTGGATCTTCGCGGCCACAGCAACGCTATCAATTACCTCTTAGATTTCATCCGTCATCAGGAGGTTCTAACGGAAGCTTCAATTCGCGAATTACACAAAATCCTACTTATAGAACCATATAGAGTTGAAGCGATAACGCCGACCGGTCAGCAAACCAGCAAAGTTGTCGCGCTTGGCGAATATAAGTCGCAACCCAATCACGTCCGTACACCGACAGGCGAAATTCACTTCTATGCTGCGCCGGAAGATACTCCCGCAAAGATGAAAGACTTGTTGGACCAGTATCGTGACTTGGAACAGAAGAAAACCCATCCGTTGAAAATAGCTGCGCTGTTTCACCATGGATTTACCGCGATTCACCCTTTTGATGATGGAAATGGCCGGATGGCCCGACTTCTAATGAATTTAATTCTGATGCAGCATGGTTATCCGCCAGCGGTCATTAGAATTAGTGAGCGGGATAAATATTTGCTCACCTTGCGCGAGGCTGATCAGGGTAGTTCGGACGGGATTATCGAGTTTGTCGCGGAACACGTTGTCGCTTCTCTCGATGTTTATCTGCGTGCTGTGGCTGGCGAGGAGATTCACGAGCCCACGGATCTCGAAAAAGAGATTGCACTTCTTGGGTTAGAGCTGAGAGCGGTTGAAGAG
>Ga0209159_1000818_pt1 | contig 26072 bp, 20 predicted proteins | sample GraSoiAngelo_144_FD_185901 | JGI IMG/M metagenome (GOLD analysis project Ga0209159, IMG submission 185901) | Grasslands soil microbial communities from the Angelo Coastal Reserve, California, USA - 14_1009_02_40cm (SPAdes) (version 2) | ecosystem: Environmental > Terrestrial > Soil > Grasslands ...
GAAAGGTCTCGCCGACCGACTCAATATCGGCGAAGTCAAGACGCACCCGGCTGGAGGCTTTCAACGCTTGGGCGATCTGGTCGTGGACCTGCTCCGCGTGGACAGCCGTCCGCAGTCGAGGGCCATATTCCTGTTTTAGGAACTTTCGAAGTTCCTCAAACATGGAGCGAAAAACACCAACAAAGACAATTTGGTGGCCCCAACCGGGCGCGTTCGAACTTACAGAATTCAAGTCCACGATCGTATTGCTCGCTGATTGGGTGCCTGGGCCGGCCGGTGGCCCCCCAGCCGGGGCGAGGCGTCTTGAGTCTCGGTGTGGTACCACCCTCGCAACAGGAACCAAATGTGACGTTGACGTGACGTTGATTATCTTCGCTTCATTCAGACCGGGAAGTGACACGCGACGTAGTGGCGGCCGCCAATATCGTGCAGCTGTGGCTCGGTCGCCGCGTCGGTGCACACGGCTGGCCGGCCCCTTGCCTCGTACACCGGACAACGCGGCGCGAACCGGCAGCCACTCACGGGCCGCTCGAAATCAAATGGTTCCCAAGCGCCTGTCCGCGTGTTCAGCGGAGCGTGCGAGGCCTCCTTGCTTTGTCCTTCCACAAGCGCAGACCATAAGAGATGGGTGTACGGGTGGCGAGCCGCGCGGGCGATACGGTCCGCGAGCCCCATTTCCACAATCTTCCCGAGGTACATCACCGCCACCCGGCGGCTGATGAGCTGCACCACCTCGAGGTCGTGAGAGATGAAGAGATAGGAAAGGCCGAGTTGTCTCTGCAGATCGCGGAGCAGGTTCACTACCTGAGCCTGGATCGAAACGTCCAGCGCGCTCGTCGGCTCATCGGCAACGATGAAGTGCGCCCCCACCGCCAGGGCACGCGCGATGCCCACGCGACGCTTTTCGCCACCGGCGAGTTCCCGCGGGAAGTTCGACAGTTTGCTCGCCTTCAGATTCACCTGCTCCAGCAGCTCGCCGATCCTTCGCGCCACCTCGCCATCACTCAGCCGATGGTGCGTGGTGATCGCCTCCGCGAGGATGGCCCGGACCCGCATCTTGGGATTGAGCGCCGCGTCCAGGTCCTGGAAGATCATCTGCATCTGGCTGCGCAGCGGCCGCAGCTCTCGCGCGGACATCGCGGTGATGTCGTGCCCGTCGAAGACGATCCGGCCTGACGTCGCCGGTGTCAGCCGGAGAATGGCCCGGCCGATGGTCGTCTTGCCGCAGCCCGATTCGCCGACGAGCCCCACGGTCTCGTGTTCCTCAAGACAGAAGCTCACTCCGTCCACGGCCGGGATGAACCGCTCTCGCGATCGAAGGGCAGGAAAGATGCCCGCGCGCTGGCGGTAGTGTTTTCGCAGATTGGTGACTTCGAGGATCATGCGCGACGCAGGGGTTCCGGGTCGGGGCTCAATCACCGTACAGCCAGCAGCGCACGTGATGGCCCGGTGTCAGCTCCTTCAACGCCGGCTCGTGGCGCGCGCAAGCGTCCCGGATGTCCTCCGTCACACGGTTGCATCGGGCGTAAAACCGGCACCCCCGGGGCACATCGATCGGATCCGGCACCTCGCCCTCGATGGCGGGAAGCCCGCCCTTCTCCTCCACGTTCTGCGCGCTCGGTCTGGACGCGAGCAGCGCCGCCGTATACGGATGTTTGAGGCCGAATCGCGCGCCAAGAATCTCGGGCGCCGGCCCGTACTCCACAACCGTCCCGCCGTACATCACGGCCACAGCATCGGCAAGCCTCGAGACGACCCTGATGTCGTGACTGATCAGCAGCGTCGCGATTCCGAGTTCCGACTTGAGCTCGGCCAGCAGACCGACGATCTCGGCCTGGATCGTGGCGTCCAGCCCGGTGGTGGGCTCGTCCGCGATGAGGAGGGCCGGCTCGGACGAGAGCGCCATCGCGATCATGGCCCTCTGACACATGCCGCCCGACAGGCCGTACGGATAATCGTCGAACCGCAGACGCGGAGAATCCATCCGGACCCGCTCGAGCCAGTCGAGGGAGCGCTCCTTGGCCTCCTTCGGATCCTTCGTCGGGGTGTGCAGCCGGATGGCCTCGGTGATCTGGTGGCCGACGGTCACGAAAGGATTGAGCGCCGACTTTGGATTCTGGAAGATCATGGCGATTTCCTTCCCTCGTACCTCAGCCATGATGCGCTCGACCTGTTTGCGCCAGCCGGCCTCATCCTTGGAGACCTCCATGATCCTGCCGTCCTGCTCCCCCAGGGTGACGTAATGTTCGAGGTCATGGAGCAGGTTTCGCTCGCCCCCGTCGGTTCGGAACGCGATCTTGCCGCTGATCACGCCCGGGCCGGCGTTGAGCAGCCCCATGATCGAGAGCGCCGTGACGCTCTTGCCGCTGCCGCTCTCGCCGACCACGCTGAGGGTCTTGCCCCGCGCGATCGCCATCGTCACCCCATCCACCGCGCGAATGAAGGCCCGCTTGCTTCGAGAGTGGAAGTAGGTGCGCAGGTTCTCGATCTCGAGAAGCGGCGCGCCCACTACTTCCCTGCGCTGCCTTCGAGGATGCCGTTCAGCCCGTCGCCCAACAGGTGAAAGCCGAGGATGGTGAACAGGATCGACAGCGCCGGCGCTGTCGACGGCCAGAACTTGCCCTGGAAAAAGTAGTTGGCCCCGGCCTGGACCATGTTGCCCCACGAGGGCGTGGGCTCCTGCACGCCAAAGCCGAGATAACTGAGGCTAGTCTCGATCAAAATCGCCTCGCCCATGCCGATGGTCGCCTGGATGACCAGCAGCGGCATGCAGTGATGCCACAGGATGTGCTTGAGAAGAATCACGCGCGACGGCAGACCCAGGACATGGGCCGCCTCGATGAAATTCTTCTGGCGGAGAAACCCGATCTTGCCCGCGATCAGCGACGCGACCGCGGGGACCCCGGTCACGCCGACGACGACCATGATGTAGTAGATGCCCGGCTTGAAGGCCGCAATCACGAGCAGGATCAACACCAGGCGCGGGATGGAATCGATCAGATTGTTGAAATAGGTGACGAGTGTCTCGACTTCGCCGCTGCGGTAGCTGGCCAGCGCGCCAAGGGTGGTGCCTAGCAGGAGCGAAATGACGATCGCGAGAAGTCCGGGAAGAAAATACGCCTGGATCCCCACGATCAGCCGGGACAGGATATCCCGGCCGAGGAAATCGGTCCCCAGCAGGTGGCCGGCGCTTCCCGGCGGGGCGTTCAAGAGGTCGACCCTGATCTGCTCGGGATCGTACGGCAGCCACGTGAATGCGCCCAGGACGTACGACACCAGCACCAGGACGACGATCAGCAGTCCGTAGCCAACGTAGACCAGATCCAGGGCGTCCGCGGTTTTCCACGGGGACAGGTCCGAGGATTCGCCGACTTCACCCGTGGTCTGGGAGTAGCGTTTCATTCGGCCCACGCCGCCCCCCGCCGTTCGTTCGACGCCCGCGGATTGACCGCGACGTACACCACGCGCTGGAGCAGGCTCCCGAGACGCACCAACGTCGCCGCGATCATGGCGATCCCCATGATCACCGGGAAGTCGCGGTCCTGGGCCGCCTGCCACGCCATTCGCCCCATGCCTGGCCAGTTGAACACCTGTTCGACGATCACCGCGCCGCCCAGAATGAATGGAATCTTGGAGGCAATGATCTCGGTCATCGGGATCAGAAGGCCTTCCTTGAAGGCGTGCCGCCACACCGAGGCGCCCTTGGCACGCGCCGTCCGAATGTAATCCTCACCCATGACGCGGCTCATTTCCTCGCGCAGGTGGCGAACGACCTCGCTGACGGTGCCGTTGCCGATGCCCAGCACGAAAATGGGCAGCAGCGAAAAGGGCCAGGTCCGTTCCGATGAGGCGGCGATCCGCGCGGTGAGCGGGAACACGCCGAACTGGTGGATGAAGACATAGACGGCGACGTAGCCGAGCCAGAACACGGGCAACGCCGACACCACATAGGCCAGCATGGTGAGCAGCCAGTTGAGCGCGGTCGTCCCGCGCACGGAGGAATGCAGAGCGATGGGCACGGCGATGAGGAGCGTGACCAGCATCGAGCCGAGGGTGAGATAGAGCGTGCTCAATGCCACCCGCGCGATCTCGCCGAACACCGGCAGGCCCGTGCGAATGGACGTGCCGAAGTTTCCCTGGAGCAGGTTACCGAGCCAGGATAGGTATTGGACGTACCACGTCCTGGGGACGCCCAAAGCCTCGCGGAGGCCGGCGCGCGCTGCGTGGTTCGATATCTGCCCCTCGAGCAGCACGCTGAATGGATCGCCGGGCGAGAGGTAGAGGATCACGAACACGACGAAGCTCACGCCCACGAGCAGCAGGGCGGCGAGCGCCAGCTCCCTGGCCAGCACCAGGGTGATGGGTTTAGTCGCGGCGAGCTTCACGGTTCCGGCCGGGAAGGTCGGCGCCGCGCCCCGGAAGATCCCGGGCTCGCGCGCCGGTCGCGGGCGGCGCGCCTATTTCTGGTCCGCTACCGGAATGAACCACTCATCCGCGAACGAGAAGAACTTGTAAGGATGAATGGCCACGCGGCGCAGCTTCTTGTGGTGGCCGCTGTAATTCGTCAGTGTCCACAGGAAGGTGTACGGCGCCTCGTCTGAGAGGATGGCATGCAGCTTCCGATTGATGGTCCGGCGCTTTTCGTGATCGAGCGTCAGCTTGCTCTCCACGATGAGGCCGTCAACCTCCGGATTGGAGTAGGCGCCGAAGTTGTTCTTCCACGAGCCAATTTCGGCCGAGTGAAACAAGGATGAAATATCGGCAGAGTCATCGAACACCCACGAGGCGAAAACGATGTCGAAGTCGTGCTCCAGGAACACGCTCTCCTTCCACGCCTGCCACTCCTTGAACTCGACCTTGACCGCGGCCCCGATGTTCTTGAGGTAATTCTGGAAGGCGAGCACGACCCGCTTCACCGCTTCGCTTTCCTTCTCGATCGGCACCTTGAGCGACAGAGTGAGCTTCTTGCCGTCCTTTTGCATGACGCCATCGGGGCCGGGGTTGAACCCGGCCTCCCTCAGCAGCGCGATCGCTTTCTGCGGATCGAATGGCAGCGGCTGGACGTCCAGGTTATACGCCCAGCTCCCGGGCGCGAACGGACCGGAGATGATCGTCCCCTGGCCGTTGAAGAACGAATCCAGCATCTCCTGCCGGTTCACGGCATAGGTGAACGCCTTGCGCACGCGTTTGTCCGCCAGCAACGGGTTGCGCAGGTTGTAGCCGAAAAAACCGTAGGACAGGGCGTTGTACGGCTGCAGAATAAAACGCTTGTCGCCCTGGAGCTCCGGGATGTCCCGCGGGTTCACCAGCACGACCATGTCGATGGCGTTGAACATCAGCGCCTGGGTCATGATGTTCTGATCCGCGAATGGCTTGGAGATGAATTTGTTGATGTGCGGGCGGCCCTTGAAGTAGTTCTCGTTGGCCACCAGAACGATCTCCCGGTCGGTCGTAATCGTCTTCAAGATATAGGGCCCGGTGCCGATCGGATGCTGGACGAACGGATCCTCTCGCGTGAGGTACAGCGGGTTGGACGGGCCGTGCTTGGGGAGCACCTTGAAGCTGAACTTGGCCAGAGCGTTCAGGATTGGCCGCTTGAGCGTGAACTGCACCGTGTAGTCGTTCAGTTTTTCGACCTTGTCGATGAACTCATAGCGTACTTTCAGCGGCGTGATCGTCCTGGGGTGCATCATGATGTTGTACGTGAACACGACATCATCAGCCGTGAACGGCTTCGAGTCCTCTCCCTCTTTCGGGTGCCACGTCACATCTTTGCGCAAGAAGAAGGTGTAGGCGCGGCCGTCCTTGGACACCTCCCAGCGCTCCGCCAGTTCGGGCACGATCTGCTGCTTTTCGTCGATGCCGACCAGACCGTTGAACACCAACTCCGTGATCCGCAGCGAAATCATCTCGTTGCTGGTGATCGGATCGAGAGTCGACGGCCGGCCGTATTCGCCGTAGCCGAGCGTGCCGCCGTCCGGCCGGCCATCGTTCTTGGGCGCCGCCGGGGACATCAGCGACGTCCCGACCACGATGGCGAGGATCGACAGCCCGACGATGAGTATCCTTTTCATGGTCCTCTCTGCCTCGCTCTGACAGGTGAATTAAAAGATCCTCACGTCTCCCGCGCTCTTGTGCTCCATGGAGTAGATACTCTGCGTGGCCTCCTGGATCCGGCGGACCACCGGGAAGTGCTTGCTCATTTCGAAGTAGATTTCGAGCCCTTCGGAGAATTGCCGGCGGCGGTAGTACGCCTCCGCCAGGTTCACGAGCATCACCGGATCGTTCGCTTCGATCCGGTTTTTGTTGCTCTTGTCCCGTCCCGCCTCCAGATACGCGACGGCCCGGTCATAGTCTCGTCGCCAGAGATAGTGCTGGCCCAGGGCGATGTTCAGCGGACGTGTCTTCTTCCCTTCACCGGCCTCGATCGCGCGCATCGCCCATGGCTCGATCTGGGCGCAATCAGCCTTCGCCTTCGCGCATCCGAGGACGATCTCCGCCAGCAGCTCGGGATCGGCGGGCTGTCGCTGGGCTAATTCCTCCCATACCGCCATGGCCTCGCCACGCCTACCGAGAAGATACTGGCCCGTCGCGTACCGTGCCCGTGCCCGATCCTGATACCGTGGCGGCACGGGCGAGACGGACAGAAACGCGCCCGTCGCCTGGAGCGACCGCTCCACATTCCCGGCGTCGGCATGGGCCGCGCCGAGGTAGTAGTCGGCCGTCGGCTTGAGCTGAGCCTCTGCGGCCGCTTTCTCCAGATAGAGCACGCTCGCCTGCCGGTACAGCGTCGCCAGGTCACCAAGCGCGGCCATATCATAGAAATTGATCGTCTTGGTCTGGCCGAGCACCTCGGTGTAGGAGGCAGCCTTCAGGTCCACCTGCTTCACCAGCTCCAGGCTCTTGTCGGTCAAGCCCGCGCGGACATAGACGGTAAGGAGGTTTTCCAGCATGCGCGACGACGGGCTGTAGCCGACCTTCTTCAGCGCTGCGTCACCCATGGCCACCGGATCCCTCTCCTGGAGCCCGGCCCTGCTGTAGACGGCGGCGAGCGCCAACTGGATCTCCGGATCCGCGGTGTCGATGCCCGCCCAGAGGGCTCGCGCCTTTTGCGCGTCCTTGCGCAGGAAATGACACAGACCGAGGTTGGCCTCCGCGATAGCCCGGTATCGAGGCTCCACCCCGGGCTGCGCGCTGAACCGCTCCAGATATCTCGTCGCTTCTCCGGAGTTGCCGCTCTCGAGCAGCATGCTGCCGAGATACAGACTCGCGAACCGACTTCCGCCCGTGCCGCGAACGGCCGCCAGCCTTTTCAGATAGTCGAGCTGGGCCGCGATTCCCGCTTCATGAAGCTCACGATGAAGCCGGGCGTTGTCGAGATAGATCATACCGAGCGTCAGATATGCGGTCGCGCGAGTGGCTGGATTCAACACCGGCAGGCCTGCCTGGAGTGTGCGGGCCGCCTCCTCATAATGATGCCGTTGATACAGCGCCATCGCGCGCGCCACCGCGTCGTCCGCCCCCGGCGCCGGCCCGGCCATCAGAGCGACCACTATGCCCACGAGCGCCGCGCTCAGACGCGCCACGTCCTAATCCTTCAACTTCGCGAGGAAGATCTGGTCCCACTGGTCGACTTGAGCGCGGAACGCGATCACTCCGTGGGCTGAGCTGGCGATATCGTGATTCATTCTCGTGTCGGTCTTGAGGGGCAGGTTGGTCTTCCGCACGAGATCTGCGATATAGATCGGGTTGTACTCTTGTCGATCGTTCCTGACGTACACGATGCTGTTGCTGTCCGGCGTCCACGCCGGGCCCCGCTCCACGTCGGGAACCACATCGGTCGCCACGACCTTGGCGGCGAGCCGCCCGCCCTGCGACGGGTCGGAGCCGTCGGCGGCGATGACGAGGATGGCCCATGCCTTGGGGTCGCCTGCCGGATTGTAGTTGGAATAGAACGCGATCTTCTTACCGTCCGGCGACCACACCGGTCGGAGATCGTCATGGACCCACGTGGTGAGGGCCTTGAGCGTCTCTCCGGGTCTCCGCACATCCTCGATCAGATAGACGTCATGGTTTTCGTTGCTGCCGCTGATCATCACGATCTTCCGGCCGTCCGGTGACCACTGCGGGTACAAGTACGGCTGGGTGCCCCAGGTCAGCCGGGTCACGGCGCGCGTCGCCACGTCAAGAAGGTAAATGTCCCCTTTGCCGGTCCGGCCCGACACGAAGACCAGTTGATCGGCCACCGGCGACCAGTGCGCCTGGCCGTCCTTTTCCCTGTGATCGGTCAGCCGCGTGGTCTTGCTGTCGACATTGCGCAGATAGAGATCGTAGTTGCCGCTTCCGCCGTTGCTCATGAAGACCAGGCGATCACCGGTGGGTGACCACGTGATCCCGGCGTTGTAGCTGACGTCCTCGACCACCCCGGGGAAATAGAACTTCGGCTCCACGCTGTTCTCGGACAGTTGGTGGTAGATGGTCTGGACCACCACGCCATCCGGACGCGCGATCACGATTTCCTTCCTGTCCCCCCGGCTGCGCTCGAAGGCGATCAGCGCCCCCGAAGGAGACCAGACGGGATTCGAATCGTTGCGCCCGGACTCCACCGGCATCAGCGGGCGCACGTACAGAGGCTCGATAGCCGCCGGCTTCCTCACGGCCGCCGGATTCTCGGCCGGCTCCAGCTCGGCGACGGACTCGGTCGCCAGACCGAGCGCGGCGACGACGGCGGCGGCGAGCAGCACGCCTGAGGCACCGTCCCGGACGCTGCTCCCGCTCACGCCGAAGCCCTTTCTCCGTTAGGACGGCTGATCTTTGATCTGAGCCGAGTACTTCCGCGCCGCCTCGCGATTCCGTTCGAAGACGGGGTTCCCTTCGAGCTTTTTCGGGAAGAAGTCGAAGTACTCACGCCACGCGAGGGTCGCGTTGTTCATGAGGGCGTCTTTTCTGGTGACCAGATAAAGCTTGTGATACGACAGCGCCAGATAGAAATAGGTGTCGTGCAGCGCCTCGTCGTAGTGCGCGATCGGCAGGAAGCGCGTGTTCTGCTTCGCGATTTGAAGATTCTGTATCGCTCTGGCGAAGGACTGCGCGGCGGCTTCTCGGTCCTTTTCTACGAGGCTGTTCCCCTTCTCGTAGTACGCGTGTCCGAGATTCGTGAAGGCCACGGCGAACTGTTTGTAGATGAGCTGCTGGTTCTGGGGCAATGAAAGGACGCTCTCGAACTCGCGGATCGCAGCGTCGTAATCATTCTTCTCGTCCAGATAGATCCGCGCGAGCCGGTGGTGGGCTTCGGAGTAATCCGGGTGCCTCTTGTCGGCGCTGGCGTAGGCCTGGATGGCGCCGTCGGTATCGCCCTTCTGCGTCGCCCTCTCCCCGAGCTTGAGATAGTCCCGGTACAGCGCGATCCTCCGATCGCCGGTGCGATCCTCGATCTTCTTGTCGAACTCGACGACCTCTTCCCAATCGCGATAATCCTCGCCCACGGTGAGCTGCACCGTGTGGAACCCGAGGCCGACCGACTTGCCCTCCAGCATCGGTGTCTTGCCGAGTTGATCCCCGTCGACGAACACGGCGGCGCTGGACGGTTCCGACTCCACCTTGAACAGGGCATTGTTGACGCTCAACACGAAGTCCCGGGTGTCCCCGCTCTTCTCCACCTTGATCTTCTCGTTCACCTGCTGGTAACCGTGCCGGTAGAGTAGGAGCTCGTAGCTCTTGCCCAGGCGTATCGACACTTCGGCCTTGCCGTCCGCGCCGGTGGAGCCGGCCCAATCGTTGTTGAGGTAGACATTCACCCGGGGCAGCGGCGCCACGTCAGGCGCGAGTCCACCCCTCGTGGCAAGAATGAAATAGGTCCTGTCACGTTCCTCGTCGCCCTCGCGGCGTACCCGGCGCACGACCCGGTCGCCGATCTTGATCCCTTCGCCCTTCTTGAGATCGTCGACCTCCGCCACGGATCCAGCGTCCTCCGCCCGCTTGACCTTGAGCCGGCCGGTCTCGCGATACTTCACGACCTTGCCGGCCTCGCCCAGGGTGGCGGCAGTCAGGGTGAGGTCCGTGCCCCGGCTGATCCGATACAGCTTGCCGATATTGATGCGGTAGTACCCGTCCTCGACCGCGACGACCGTCCCTTCGAAGGGGAACCGTTCCATCATGTTCGCGGCGATCTCTCTCGCAGCGCTGGTGATGGCGCCGGTGTCCCTGGCCCGGCTCACCTGGCTCAGAATCAACTGCCCGCCGGAGGTGTAGAACTTCGCCTCGATGACGAAGCCTTTGTCGTCCTTGGCGACGCTGCCCAGCACGATCATGTCCACCGTTCTGCGCAGCGGTGTGTCCTGCCAGCCCTTGGTGGTGATCCTGTCGATGCCCAGTTTGGCGCGCTTGACCTCGGCCTCGAGCTCCGCGCTCGGCACCTCACGGAAGACGGAATACTTGAAGAGCTGGCTCGAGACCGCGCTCTCGGTCTGGGCGACGATTTCCTTGAGATCCACGCCGAGGGTGTTGCCCCCGAATCGATAAACGCCGACCCGGATTTGTTTCGGCGTGGTCGGATAGAAGTATCGCTGGATGGTGGCCGGCCCTGCAAGGGTGACGGCGGTCTTCCATTCCTCGGGGATATAGCCGGGCAACGAAAGCGCCAGCTGCACCCGCCTGCCCGGCGTGCCCTCAGACGCGTACGTGTACACGCCGCGGTCGTCGGTCTTGCCCACCGCTCTTCCATCGATGCTCACCGCCACGCCCGCGACCGGGCTCGTGTGGCCGTATTGCTCGGTCAGCGCGGTCACCGTGACGATTGAGCGCCGGGAAAGTGCCACGGCGAGCCGCTCCCCGGGTTCGAGCGCGCCGGTCTTTTGCCAAGCCGCGTAGCCGGTTTTGCTGACGGTGAGGGTGACACCCGTCTTCGGCAGGGTCTTGTACTCGTAAACAAGCTCGCCCCCGGCGTCCGTCTTGCCTATTTCCTTGTCGTTGACGCTGACCGTGGCGTCCGCCACGGGCGCCCCCTTCTCCGTGGCGGCGAGGGTGATGAAGCGCGTGGCCTGCAGATCGGCGTCGAACGTGTACTTGTCGACGGCCCCGTCCTTGGGCAGCTTCACCAGAAAGGAGGTCTTCCACGGCTTGATGTGGTAGCCGGGCAGTTCCTTGACGACGAGCACCTCGACCTCGGCCCCGGGCTTCCTTTGGATGCCCTTGGCGAAGACCCCTGTGCCGTCGGTGATGCCCTGCTCTTGGCCGTCCACCATGACCTTGGCCTGGGACACCGGCTGAGCGTCCATGCGGGCTCTCACTTCAAGGTCCAGCTTCTGGCTGCAGGCGGCGAGCAGGAAGGCCGCACACAGGAGGAAAGCCGACCGGGCGGTATGCTTGACCATGAATATCCTCGTATCGATATCGCGCGACGGGCCTACATGGTGGGGGCTTGAATATTCACTTCGCCGGGGTTGATGATCTTGTCCTCGTCGGATTTGGATCCCTGGATGGTCTTGCGCTTGCCTTCCTGGATCCGCCGAAGCTTGAAGTCGATGTTTTTCTGTGTGTGCTCCTTTATTTCCACGGTCTGGGTCTCGGTCTCGTAGCCGATGCGGCTCGCCTCCACCTTGTACGTCCCGGGCCGGAGCCGGCCCTTCGTGGACTCGAACTTGCCGTCGACATCCGTCGTCGCGGCATGAGAAGCCTGCTCCACGGCTGTGGTGGTATTGATCATGTTCACCACGGTGCCCTGGAGGCTCTCCTTCGCCGCCGGCTGCAGATTGGCGTCGACGAGTTGTACCCTGCCGTGTATTTTGGCGGCACACCCGGGGAGCAACACCGCCAGCGCCATCATCGCGATCGCAGAACGGAATTTTGCTGCTCTCCGCGCGAGATACATTTCGCAGAAGCCGCCGACAATGTCTTCGCGGCCGCGCGGCTCCGCTTCACGCCATGCTTCGCCACGACTGGGCATCGCGGGTGGCGCATGATCGTCACCGGTGCGACCCCGTGCCTCGACATTGCGCTCCATCGCGCCCTCCTGTCTCAGCTGCGGGCTTCCTGGGCGCCCGCCGAGGGAAATGCCCTCCCGAGAAGTATGACGACAGCGTCCCGCTTGGCCCAAAGATTTTCCTCGACGGCGCAGCGAGACTGGACGGCCAAAGGCCTGAATGGAGAACACGACGGACTCATCGCGCTGTGTGTACCGGCCCATCTCACGATGAGTGACGCCTCAAGCGTTCTGGGATGGGCAGCGCTGCGCGATCCGATCGGTGAGTAGCCGAAAAATGTCTCGCTGAGAAAACACGGCGGTCTCGTCGTACAGCGAGCCGTTGGCGAACGGGAACACCAGGCGGCTTTCTCCACGGTCGCTCGTACGCAGGACCGGAATCCTCCGCGGTGTCCTCGGCAAATCGGACGGCGCCTTCGCCGGCACTGGCCGCCGTTGAAGCGCAACTGAGGATCGCGATCCCAACGCCGAGCCAAACGAGCAGCCGGGTGCGCAGTCCCCGACCCTTGGCGGGTGCTTGTATGCTGCAAAAAACACACCGACGGTGGCCAGCGTCTGTTGACCGTCACTAATGCCCCACGGAATTCGCAGTTTAGTCGTGTCACGCAGGCCGGGCGTCGTTGCCCGGCGATGTTCATACGCTGACGTTTCCGTCACGCTTCGTTGCCAATTCGGATAGACGAGGACGTTGACACATCAGCCACGGCCGTTTCGCAACGACGATGGAAGCACTGGACCATCACGAACGCGGAAGGCCGAGGCACTGAAGCACGGTTGGGCAAGTGCAGGAATCGGTTTTCTGCCCGAGCATGGGTGGACCGCTCGATCGCGACAACTTCCGGCGTCGCTGTTCTACAAGGCGCTGGACGCTAAAAGGCGTTCCGGGCTATGCGGGCTCGTGAAACATGTCCGGAACCGGCCGGAAGCCTCGGTTCGTCTACGAGTTCAGAGGTGATGCGTCGCTCTCGACTTTTCGCGGGTTAATTTCTGCAAGTTCGATGGTGGCCCCAACGGGACGTGATCGAACTTGCAGGATTCAAGTGCGCGATTTTATTGCGCGCTGAGAGGGTGCCCCTTTAGCTCAGGGGCCGGTAGGGTGGGCGAGACGGTGTTGCGCTGTCTCTGGATGGTTGCGGGGGCTGGATTTGAACCAGCGACCTTTGGGTTATGAGTTGCCTTCACCCCTCTAAAGTGCTGCGATCTTGCGGCTCATGAGGATCGCGGCAGCGGACGGCATCACTCGCAACCCAGGCGCAACCAACTCCCCCGCCTCGTCCGAGCGGGCGCGCCGAGGAAGGCCCTCGTCACCCTAGCAAGAGCCCTTGGACTTGAACCTGGCAAGCGGGGCTCCCGCTCGCCTCTCGCCCCAGGAAAAACCGCGGGACCCGGTTGATAGTTTCGATTTCGGGCGCCGTTCGGCAACGACGCCGACACTCGCGCGGGGCAGGGTTGCGGCTTCGTATAGAAGCCTGCGCGCGGCTCCTTGAGGACTGGTCTCGGTCCTGGCGTGCGGCGGTGGTCAGCGCGTTTGTCCCGACTGGCCGGTGTCGGCGCTGACGTGGGCGCCGGGTGGCCGGCTGGCCCGGCGTCCCCGAGAAGTCGCGGCGTAGAGTCACCGCGGCCCCTGCGGGTCTCTGCTACGGCAAAGGAAGACCGAAAGCAGCGGCGGCGGTCTTGAGCGCCTGATAGGCCGGCTGCAAGGCACCGATAGTCTGCACGGCGGTGCCGATGCCCGTCAGCACGGAGGACACCTTCAGGGAGTTCGGTCGCTCGGAGTCGGGCCGAGTTTGAGGACTCACAGCATGCGCGCGGCGCGCGTGCCGTCGAGGATGGCGTCGTGGACGCGGCGCGGGGAGTACGCGTCGCCGATCACCTTGAGGTCCGCCACCTTGCCCTCGAGCTCGCGCGAGAGCGGATCGTTCGCCTTGCCGCCGAAGGCGAGGACCACGGAGTCGGCCGCGAGCGTCGCCTCAGCGTTCGAGAACGTGTGGCGTGTGCGGACGCCCTGCGGCAGGATCTCCCGCGCGACTGTCATCGGGATCAGCGTCACGCCGCGCGCGAACAGCCGCGCGTAGAGGTCGGAGCGCGTGCCCTCGTCGATGTCCTCGCCGACCATGAAGTAGCGGCACACGATGGTGACCTGCGCCCCGCGCTCGGCCAGGAAGTCCGCCGTCGTGGGCGCCGCGAAGTAGCCCTCCTCGTCGACGACGACGACGCGGCGGCCGGGCGCCGTGCGGCCCGTCAGGACGTCGACCGTCGTCGCGACGTGCGGCAGCCTCACGCCCTGGATGTCGGGCACGCGCTGCGTGGCGCCGGTGGCGAGGACGACGGCGTCGGGCTTGAGGGCGAGGACGTCGGCCCCGGAGGCCGGCGTGTTGAGCCGGATCTCGGCCCCGGCCTTCTTCGCCTGGTCCACGAGCCACGTCGCGATCGACGCGTAGTCCTCGCGCTTCGGCGCCCTGGCCACCGCGAGGACTTGGCCGCCGACGGCGCTGGTCGCCTCGAGCAGGATCGTCTGGTGACCGCGTAGCGCGGCGACGCGGGCGGCCTCGAGCCCGGCCACGCCGCCGCCGACCACGACCACGCGTCGTGGTCTCGACGCCGGGCGGATCTCCATCAGCTCGGCCTCGCGGCCGATCGCCGGATTCTGCACGCACGTGATCGACTTGCCCTGCCGCAGGCGGCCGATGCAGCCCTCGGCGGCCCCGACACACACGCGCACGTCGTCGACGCGGCCCTCGCTGACCTTCTTCGGCATCTCGGGATCGGCGATCAGCGCGCGCGTCATGCCGACCAGGTCGCACACGCCGGCGGCCAGCGCGGCCTCCGCCTGATCGGCGGTGACCACGCGGCCGGCCACGATGACGGGCACGCGGACGACGCTCTTCGTGAGCGCAGCGAGATCGTTGAAGACGCCGCGCGGGTGATAGTGCGAGGGCGTGACCATCGCCTCGAACTTCAGCGTCTCGGTGTTGGACCCGCTCACCATCCAGTAGTCGGCGATGCCGACGGCGTCGAGCTGCCGCGCGATCTCGAGCAGCTCCTCCCGGCTCAGGCCGCCCTCGACGTAGTGGTCGCCGCTGTGCCGCAGGCCGATGATGAAGTCGCGGCCCACCGCCTCGCGCACCGCGCGCAGGACCTGGCGCGGCAGCCGCAGGCGGTTGTCGAGGCTGCCGCCGTACTCGTCGGTCCGCGTGTTGGCGAGCGGGGAGATGAAGTTCTCGAGTAGGTGGCCGCCGTAGAGCGGGATGTCGCAGCCGTCGTAGCCGCCCTTCTTGAGCCGCACCGCCGCCGCTGCCCACGCGTCGATCACCTCGTGGATCTCGGCCCGGCTCATGACGTGCGGCCACTCGCGGTGCCGTTCCTCGCGCGTGTCGGAGGGCGCCCACAGCGGCACACCAGAGTACCAGGAGTGGCCGCGCCGTCCGCGGTGAGAGATCTGCGAGAGGCAGAGCGCGCCGTGGCGGTGGATCGCCTCGCTCATCTGCCGGAACTGCGGGACGATGCCGTCGTCCCAGTTGTTGACCTCGCCCCAATCGTTGATCGAGGTCGGGTGGATGCTTGAGGAGCCGAACATCATCACCACGCCGCAGCCGCCCCTGGCCTTCTCCTCGTGATAGCGGATGTAGCGCTCGGTGATCCCGCCTTTCTCGCCGAAGGCCGCGCCGTGCGGCGTGGAGACGATGCGGTTCTTCGCCGTGGCGTGCCCGATCGTGATCGGGCTGAACAGGCGTGGGAACGCCGGGTTCATCACTTCAGCCGCGCGTCGTAGAGGAAGAGCATGTTGTCGATCCAGGGCTTCCAGTCGAGCCGGTTGCTGATCCCGAAGATGTGGGCCTGCTGGTAGGCCTTGATGATCGGCGCGTCCTCGAAGATGATCTCCTGCGCCTTGAAATAGAGCGCCCGGCGCCGCTCGGGATCGTTCGTGCCCTGCGCCTCCTCCAGGATCTTGTCGAGCGCCTCGTTCTTGTGGATCGCCAGCGCCGACTTGCTGTGGAGCGAGTTGACGAGCAGGTCGCCGTCGAAGACGCCTGCGCCGCCCCACGCCACCATGTAGGCGGGCAGCAGCTCGCGCTTGCGCCATTTGGTCGTGTAGACGCTCTGCTCCCACACCTGCACGGTGGCCTTGATGCCGACCTTGCCGAGCATCGCCGCCATCGCCTGCATGACCTCGATGTCGTTCATGTAGCGACGGTTGGGCGCGTGCAGGATCATCTCGAACCCGTTGGCGTAACCGGCCTCCCGCAGCAGCGCCTTCGCGCGCTCGGGGTCGTAGCCCCACCACTTGATGGCCGGGTTGAAGCCGAACGCCTCCTTCTCGAGCGGCACGCCGAGCGGCTGGCCGTAGCCCTCCAGCACGGTCTTGATGATCGTGTCCAGATCGATCGCGTAGTTGATCGCCTTTCGCACGCGCGCGTCCTGCCACGGCCCGGGCATCAGGTAGTTGGTCATCTTCACCATGATGACGAAGCCGCCGAGCGTGCTGACCTCGACGCGGGCCACGCCGCTGGCCTTGATCTTCGCGACCTGGTCGGGCGGGACGTCGCTGACGAGGTCGGCCTGGCCGGAGAGCAGCGCGGCGACCCGCGTGGTCAGCTCGGGCACGGGACGGAAGACGAGCCGCTCGATCGCGGGCGCGCCGCGGTGGTAGTCCTTGTTGGCGTCCAGCACGAGCCGCTCGTCCTTCACCCACTCCACCAAGCGGTAGGGACCGGTGCCCACGGGCTTCACCGCGAAGCCGGCGTCGCCGACCTGCGCGACGTACTTCGGCGGCAGGATCCCTACGGTGCCGCAGTGCCCCGGGCTCATCCGCACCGGCAGCAGCGGGAACGGCGTCTTCGTCACGACGTTGACCGTGTACGGATCGACGACGTCCACGTGATCGATGGAGGCGATGCTGGTGCGGCCGGGGGCGCCCTGCGCCGGGTTCAGCATCCGCTCGACGCTGAACTTGACCGCAGCGGCGTCGAACGGCTCGCCGTTGTGGAACTTGATCCCGCGGCGCAGCTTGAACTGCCAGGTCGTGTCGGTGAGCAGGCGCCACGACTCGGCGAGGTTGCCCTCGAGCTTGAGCGTCTTGAGGTCGCGCCGCAGCAGCGTGTCGAAGATCTGCCGGTCGGGCTCGTGGGCGTTCTTGTCGCAGTGCATGTGCCAGTCGAGCGTCGCCGCCTCGCCCGACTGGACGACCACCACCGGCTTCGGCTGTGCCGCGGCGCCGGGCACGAGCAGGCCGAGAAGAACCAGGACGGCAACGGCTCCCCACGGACCGCGCTTCGCGAATGGCATTGCGTGTCTCCTTAGAGTTGGCCGACGGCCCGTCGAGCTACCAGATAAGGATCGAGCGCGTCCCGCAGCGCGTCGCCCAGCAGGTTGATGGCCATGACGGTGACGAAGAGGGCCGCGCCGGGGAAGAGCGCGAGCCAGTAGCGCGTGTCGACGAACTGCCGGCCCTCGGCGAGCATGCCGCCCCACGACGGGATCGCCAGCGGCACGCCGAGGCCGAGGAACGAGAGCCCGGCCTCGGTGAGGATCGCGCCCGCCACGCCGAAGGTCGCGACGACGATCAGCGAGGCGCTCACGTTGGGCAGGATGTGGCGCCAGAGGATGCGCGGCCGGGACAGGCCGAGCGAGCGCGCGGCGTCCACGTACGTCCGCTCGCGGACGGCGAGCGTCTCCGCGCGCACGACCCGCGCGTACGTCGCCCAGTTGCTCAACCCCACCACCAGGATGATGTTGCGGATGCTCGGCCCGAGCACGCCGATGACGGTGATGGCGAGCAGGATGAAGGGAAACGCGAACTGCATGTCAGCCAGGCGCATGATGAGGTGATCAGACATGCCACCACGGATGCCGGCCGTCAAGCCGAGACTCGTGCCGACCGTGCCCGCCAGCAGCGCCGCCGACATTCCGATCAGCACGGAGGTACGGGCGCCGTGAATGACCCGGCTGAGGATGTCGCGGCCGAGCTGATCGGTGCCGAGCGCCGCCAGCGTGCCATCGCCCGTCCGCGTGACGGGCGGCGTGAAGCGCGCAAGGAGCTGCTGCTCGTTGGGGTCCGCGGGCGCCAGGCGCTCGGGGAGCAGCGCGCAGAGCAGCACGCCGACCAGCACGACCAGGCCGAAGCGCGCGCTCGGCGCGGCGAGGAACGTCCGCGTGCGGCGATGCAGCGCCCACCATTCAGGCAAGACGCACCCGCGGGTCGAGGACCATATAAAGGAGGTCCACCGCGACGTTCAGGAGGATGAGCGCCGTCGCGATCGTGAACACGACGGCCTGCAGCAGGGGGATGTCCTTGTTGACCACGGCCTCGACCGCGAGTCGCCCGATGCCGGGATAGGCGAAGACCGCCTCCGTGATGACGGCGCCGCCGAGGAGGTTGCCCAGCTCGAGCCCCAGCGCCGTCACGATCGGGATGGCGCCGTTGCGCAGCCCGTGGCGGAGGATCACGCCCCACTCGCTGATTCCCTTCGCGCGCGCCGTGCGCAGAAAGTCCTGGGGCAGCACCTCGAGCATGCTCGAGCGCGTGATGCGTGCCGTGCGCGCCATCGCCCAGACGCCCAGCGTCACCGCCGGCAGCGCGAGCGCGCGCAGGCCCTCGCCGCCGTAGACGGGCACCCAGCCGAGGTTCACGCCGAACACCAGGATCAAGAGGATGCCAAGCCAGAAGGTGGGCATGCACTGGCCGGACAGCGCGAACGTCATCGCGCAGCTGTCGAGGAGCGAGTTGCGACGCAGGGCCGACAGGATGCCGAGCGGCACGGCGAGCAGCATGGCGAGCAGCATAGCCGCGAGGGCCAGCCTCAGCGTGGCGGGGAAGCGCTCGAGCACGAGCGGCAGAGTCGGCTGCTGGTGGCGCAGCGAGCGGCCGAAGTCGGCGCGGACGGCGCGCGCGAGGAAGCGCCCGTATTGATCGGGCAGCGGGCGATCGAAGCCGAGCGCCGCGCGCACCATCTCGTAATCCGCCCGCGTGCCCTCGGGACCCACGTAGAGGGCGGTCGGATCGCCGGACAGGTGCACCACGACGAAGACCGCCAGCGTGGTGACGACGAGGAGCACCAGCGCCCAGGCGAGCCGCTGTACCAGGTACGCGATCACGCGCGGGTCAGTTCCACTTCACCAGCCGTTCACGCCGTTCCCAGATTCGCGCGGCCGCTCTCGAGGTGCGGATGGACAGCGAGCGTGCGCTGGAACAGATCGGCGGCTTCGCGGAACGCGCTGAGCGCCAGACGGCAGAGGCGCTGGGCCGAGAGCGTCGCCGAAGTGATTGGGATTTGCGCGCGACCGCCTCGCGGCAGTCGGCGATCGAGCCGGCGTCGTTCTTCGCCATGTAGCACACCGTCGGGCGCTTGTTCCATCGGCGAACTGCGGCGCCGCCTCGACCAGCCGCGCGAAGATGGCGTTCGCCTGCTCGATCTGCTGGCGCTGCATCGTCTCGATTCCTGCACGTGGGGGCCGAGCAGGCAAGATCCGATGTCGTCGACCATGAAGCCCAGATGGTGAATGCCCGTGTAGCCCGCCGCGTCCCGGGGACTCTCGCCCGCTCGCGCCTGGCCGACCTCCTTCAGGCCGAGCACGTCCTTGTAGAAGGCCGCGGTCTTCTCGGGGTACGGAGTGCGAATGGCGATGTGCTTGATCCTGGCCATTGGACGTCCTTTCTCAGCTCGTTCTACGACGTCGACATCCGCCGCGGGATCTTCTTCTGGGTCTCCTCAAGCTCGCGCGTCAAGTCGGCGTTCCGCCGCTCGAGGTCTTGCTTCTCTTCCTGAAGCCCCAAAACCTCGGCACGCAGCCGCCGGAGCTCGCGGCGCAGCGATTCGACGTCGGTGCCGTCGCCGTCGGGCTCCGCCGTAGGCCGCGTCGGCGATGCCGTCACCCGTCGGACCGTGATCTTCTCGTGGGCCGCCCAGTACTTCTCTCGAGCCGTCGCGGGATTCCCGGGCCGTTGGACGCGAGCGCGCACCTCATGGCCCTTCTTGAACGTGACGGGGCGGGACGCGACTTCCCACTCATGGGGCTCGTCCCCCGTCTCCGCATCGTCGAAGCGGTCGCCGATATGGAGCTGGTCGGGGAAGATCGAAAGGGTCGGCTCAGGATCCGAGCCGCGACGAGACGGTCCAGCCATCTCAGCTCACCACCGCCCGCGGACCACCGCCACGCCCGAGGCGAGCAGGATCGCGATCACGACGCTCGCGACGGGGAAGACGGCCCGGCGTCTGGCGCGACGACGCACCCGACTGTCGGGCGAGCGGTCCTCGAAGACCATGCCTTCAGGTCAGTTCCACCATCCGGCGCGCCGGATCTTCTCCCGCTCCCGCCGCGCCTTCGTCAGCGTCGCCTTCATCACCGGGCGTGTGATCGTGTCCCGGCGCACCTCAAGGATGGAACGGATGAGGCGCTGGACGCGGAGCCAAGGGTGTTGCCAGCGGGTGTCAGTCACGCGCGGCACCGTAGCTGAACGACGGCGAGGCGTCAATATCGCCCAATCGGATATAGAGCGACCCTCGGGGTGTCGTTAGGCGGCGTCGCGCCTCGGCACGGCTGACCATCTCGCATCCCGCCTCGGCCCGTGAGGGGCGAGATGGGGTTACGCCACCGTGCGAGGCGACCGCCAGCCGGGAGCAGCAGCCGGGAGATCGTGCGGACGCTGCGCGTCGCGACGCCCTGACGCGTCTCTCCGTCACTTTTTCTTTCGCGATCGACGGCACCGGGCCGTAGGGTGAGCACGATGGCAAGAGGCGGCACGATGACGCGTACGCTTCTGGCAGCCTTCGCCATGGCAGTGCGGCCGGTCTCGTCGTTCGTCCGCTATCGTCTCATCGCGACCGTGGCACGCGAGATCAGCCTCTGGCGCTGGAGACGACGGCACGGCCGGCGCCCGCAAGCTCCGAGACCGTCGACGCGTGGCCGGCGAGCGGCACGGGCGTTCGTATTCCAGGCCGAGCGGCCCGCGTCGTTCCCCGGCGCTGACGAACCGCGCGCCGCGAGACGGAGCGCGACGTCGACCGGCCGCGTGCGACCGTCGAGCGCGTGACGTGCGAGGTGGATCTGTACCGCGCGGTCAAGCGGCGACGCCACGGGCGGCCGTGAGCCGCCGGTCGTCGTCGAGCTAAAGCTCACCTTCAATCTCGCGCTCGTGCAGGGCGTCGATCGCCTCTCCCTCTACCGATCTGGATCATGTCCTCGTCCTTGGCGAACGGCACCTCCGCCGCATCCTGACCCGCTACCTCACGTACTTATCATCGGGCGCGAACTCACCTCTCGCTCGACAAAGATGCCGACCGTGGGCCAATCGAGCGACCGGAGCGCGGCGTGGTCGTGCAGATTCGCGAAGTCGGGGGCCGGCACCATCGCCATGTCCGGCGGGCGGCCTGATCCAGCCCAACCAGGTCGCCATGCTCGGGCCCGTCCCGTCAGGCCGCTCGCCGCCCTACCTTGAACTCCGTCTCTTTCCGTGGTGGGCCGGATGGGCCCAAGGTTTACTGTCCTGCCTCCGACCCGCTGTCGAGAGTCTCCGAGCGTGCCTCACCGCACGGCTCCACATGTCCCGCCCGATGTTGTCAGTGCCCATGAACCGGACACTCGGTGGCTTCTTGCGAGATCCAGGGACCGACTCGTCGTAGGAGTAGGGCGCGATCCTATCGGCGAAGACTGCCATCACGATCAAGCCTGCCTTCAGCGCCCCGACCATAGCTTTCCGAGTGTCGGGACGAGTCCGGCTTCTCGTACCGAGGTATAACCCGTGTTCCATCGTCATTCGCGATCCTCAGCGGATGGCTTCACTGAGCACTTCTCGATGAGCTTCGGAGTCCGCAGTGGGTCCTTTGTCAGCCGCGCGACATCCGGGCCAGCTTGTCCAAGTGGCGTTGACTGGCGTGATCCCTAGAGCCGCGTATTCCCTGCGCTGTCGAAGGCTCTAACGCTGGTACGGCTCTTGCCATTACCGGCCACCACGCCCGCTCGCGCACCGTCTCTGGCAGCGGGAAAGGAGGGCAACGATGACGGGACGAATGATCCTCGTCACGGCAGCCATCTCTCTCATTGAGGAGGCGAAGCGACTGGCCCAACAGCTCAGGGTGAAGGGGACGGAAGCCACCGAGCGGCTCAAGGCGCTGAAGAGGACGGCTGGTGAGTCGTGGGACGAGATCAAACCGGCGATCGAAAAGTCCTGGGCCGAACTGCGTCCCGCGCTGCGAAGCGCGGCGGCTAAATTCAGGGAAACGCAATCACAGAGCCCGCGTGCCGTGTCCGACGACCTGACGCGTGGACAGCATCAGGGGCCACCAGTCAAATGAATCGTAGGGCGGCAGGAGCCTGGTGTTTGGCGCGCGGCCTCCAACGTCGAGGGCGCTTGGCCTCACCATTCCACCCTCGCGACAACTGCGCTTCGACGGATTGGCGGTAGTCAGATAATCACGGCCAATGTTCATGCGGCTTCCCGTGGGGTGCGGTGTCGTCGCCGCTGCGACCGAGTGAGACCCAGACCGTTGCCATACGACCTGCAACGAGCCCGCAAGTCGCCCGCCCCCCCTTCACTGCGGGCCAAGCTTGGCCGTGTGCGCGTCACTTGAAGCTGGCGCTCATTCTGTTGGCCCAGGTTTCCTGGAGGGACCCACGGGCAAGGTGGTGTGGCCCCAAAATCTAGAACCTAGAGCCTTGGCCACCAGTCCTCGGCCTTCATGCTCCACCAGACGGCCCAGGTGCGCCAGCAAACCCTTGACTATCACCGGGGCGCCCGCCGTAGTCTCAGGAAGATGTTGGATGTGCTTGCCGCCGCAAAGTCGGTGGGTGGATGGGTGCCGTCTCTCTGGCGCTTCGCCCGGCGCCCCCGCCTCCATGTCTACTTCGATGCGGCTCAAACGTACATGATCAGGACGGTCACCGACGCTGGAGGCGTGCCCGGCTACTTCTGTCATGTGATGGTACGGAATCACGGCCACGACGTGGCCCGCAAATGCCGTGGACGCTTGACGGCTGTCTTACAGCGAGACGCAGATGGCCGGACGGCTCCCGCCCCAGGCTTCGTCGCTCCCGTGGTTCTGAAATGGGCCCACGAACTGGACTGGAACTGGAACCCTCGTGATATTGAGCACGATGTTCGTCGTCGGCTGGACCTCTGCTATGCGCTTCAGTCAGCCCCGCAACAGCTGCGATTCTTCAGCCACCCGGTGCCTTCCGGGGTGCAGACAATATTCCCGCCAGGGCTCTACACCGTCCGTATCAGAGTGGATGCCCAGAACGCCGCCGACGTCGAGGGCACCTTCAACATCGACTTCACCCATGGGTGGAGCCAGATCACGATCACGGTGGCCTGAAAGGTCGCGCAGCCGCCGACTCCCGGCCTGACGCCCCCAGCGCCCATGAACGCCGTCCCTTGTCGCGCTCTCCTGCTCGCCGCCCTCGCTGCCGTGCGCGTGAAGGCTCGCGCCCCCGAGCTTGCCATCGTCCTCCTCGCCGGGCTACTCGTCAAAGAGTGGCAGATGGTCCGCGAGCTCGCCATGCTCCACGCCTGGCTCGACTCCCCTCGCGCGTCTGGGAGACGTTCAACGATCGTTTGGGGTCCGCATCACGACTGAAATGTTATTGGATACGGCCGATGAAGCATCAAGGAAATCGGACGCGCCGGTGAAGCGGCGTAGCCGACGATTCTGAGGTTGGCCGCCCATTGATGATTGGGCCGGGCAGGTGAGCAGCGGTCCATGTGTGTCCCTGTGGGGCAGCGACGTACTAAGACGCGCAGCCCACCCGCCCGTGATCCAATATATATCGTTTTCAGACGACGGAACGTCTCCGAAATCGGCCATTTCTTTATGGATGGAGTCGTCGAGGTCAAGGCTGTCGACTCCATGGGCGTGTCATCGGCGCTGTCCGCGCCAACCCGTGGCTGGGCCGTCACACCGTCGGCAGCACCTCGTATCATGTTGTCTCCCGATATCGTCCAGAAATCCTTTAAGTGGCGACCGCTTAAACGTGATTGCTCGCTCTCATCCGCAGTTCGATCTGCCGAACACCACTAGCTCGCCACCGTCCACAATTCCGTTGTGAGCGCATCGCTGTCCATGCATCACCTCGGATGTAGACCACGCCTACAGCGATCTGGTGCTTTTAGCCGCCGCGGGCAAAGGCCCATCGTGAAATCCCCAACAACAAGAGTGGCCGTGTCCGATGAAGTCCGTACTCTACCGAAGCGATGTCGGTATCGTTCGTGTTTTCTGCGATTTGTGAGAAAGCGCGACCACGGCATCGTCGATCGAGAGTTCTGGCACAGCGCTTGCCCAATGCAGCGTGTAGACGATTGGCGGGGCGAATGTGCAGTTCAACGTTCGAGGCAAGGAGGATGACAGTATGCGGAAGCAATGGGTCACTGCAGTGGTCATGGTCGCGCTCGCGCTGGCGCTGACGGTACCGGCGTGGGCGGACTGCAAGGTTCAGATGGTGCTGACGTCTTCGGTGCTCGGCGCGTCAGGTACGGCCGAAAAGAAGGTGACGGCGACGACGCTGAAGAGTCCCGCGGTCAACAAGTTCGAGGTCGACGTTCACGCCGCGCCGCTCACGCCGTACCTGGTCATGGTGAGCAGTGGCACCGACGCTAACTCGCTGAAGACCGTGGGCGGGATCTTCACCAACGTGGCCGGTTCGGGTGAGTTCGACGTGAAGGGCGCCACCGGCACGTGCGACATCCACAGGGTCGTCGTGACGAGCCTCACGAAGGCGACGGTCCTCTCCGGCAATTTCGACACGGCCCCCTTGGATCCCAACGACCCGCCCGAGGTCGAGATCCAGATTGAAAACGAGATCCAGAGAGAGGTCGAGCTCGAGCTGAACAACATCGCGAACAATTAACCACAGCCGGGGGGGGGCGAAGAGGGCGTCGCCCCCCGGTTCTTCGACAGACCACGGCCTCTACATTCGCATCGGACTGACGAGAATCACCGCGCCCGACCGAACCTTCTGTCGCTGCTCCAGCGCCCGCGTTAATGTTGCTCCGCTGCCCTCCACGCCGCATTGTCCCGTGCCGTCTCAACGGTCGAGGCGTTTGAATGAGGTTCGCTGCCAACCAGCTCACGATGGTTTTTGCCCGCGCGGGGCAATTGGCCATTGTTCCCTCAACATTCCGTCAGATGGTTCCGCGGATTTAGATCGCATCGATACTGGATCAAGTTTTGCTAACGAAAATGCCGGTATTCACTCTTCTGCTTATGAAGCGGGTGTTGATTGCTGATGACCTCGAAGAGCCGCGAGCGTTGTATGTCACATCGCTGGCACTGGCCGGCCTGCAGGTGTGTCGGCGCCTCAAGGCGAATGATCGCACTGCGGCCATCCCGATCATCATCCTCACCGGGAATACGTTGCCGGGGGTGCGGGATAGCGTTGAGCGTGCCGGTGCCGACGGGTTCCTGGCCAGGCCGTGCCCGCCCGAGACCCTGGTGGCCGCGATCCGGCAGCACACGGCAGACAGCGGGGGCGGTGCTTGTCAGGGCCACTCCCTCTGTTGACGCTGTGTCCGACGGGATCCCCGCCCCGCGCTCTCGAAGCCTGACGCGGGCGTTGGCCTCGCCGTATGGAGCACCCAGGAGCCGCAGGGCCGCGTCCGCGTCGGGCGGAGTGAAGGTGGTGCGGACGGTGTCCGCATTCGCTCGGGCTGCGCCATCCTCGCGACGGTGGTCTCGCTCAACACCGTCCGCGTCCGGTGACGTTGTCGATCGATCGCCGGCGCCCGCGCTCGCCGCTGCAGTGTGGGCGTGCCGTCTTACTTCTTGGCTGTGCCGTGGCCATGCTCATCTGGACGTCGCACACGGCCGTTTGATTCAGATCTCATCTGAATCTTTTTTGGGGTTCTGCCCCACGTGGGCAAATGGCGGTGGGGAAATCCCCGCGGCTTGATCTCGTCAGGCCTATCTTTTCTGTTGAACGACGTCGTTGCCGCTCATCTTTCCGGCACTTATTCGACCCACCGCCCCGCCATCACGCGCGACGAATTTTGGCCCAGCGATTGCCTTATGCCTGGCACACGTACCCCGGACTGGCCCGCACGCGCGCCGGGCCAAGACGGGGTTTCGGACTCGATAGCAGTTTCTCGAGACAAGACTCAGAT
>Ga0209159_1000820_pt1 | contig 26061 bp, 23 predicted proteins | sample GraSoiAngelo_144_FD_185901 | JGI IMG/M metagenome (GOLD analysis project Ga0209159, IMG submission 185901) | Grasslands soil microbial communities from the Angelo Coastal Reserve, California, USA - 14_1009_02_40cm (SPAdes) (version 2) | ecosystem: Environmental > Terrestrial > Soil > Grasslands ...
CCAGATTGCCGCGGAAGAACAGAATGTTGGCGTAACCGAGCCGGCCCAGCAGTACGGAATAGGCGTCGCCGACTTGGGTTGCCCGCTCCCCCGCTCCCGTGTACCAATGCTCTGCTTCATCGAAGCGGTGCATCTTGCGGTTCACCCGCCCGACGCGCAGCGCCGTCGCGATCCAGTCCGCGTCGCGCATCCGCCGCTCGGCGACACGCAACAGCGTTTCCAAAACGTCCAGGGCCTCGAGGTAATGGCCGTCGTCTTCCAGGTAGTGCGCGTACGCCAGCAGCGCCGGCGTGATGAGCCGCGCGTCCTGGTGGGCGTAGACGTCCACCGCGTTGCGTACCAATCCCTGGAGGTGGGTGACCTCGGCGCCGAGCGGGCCCAGCTCCGCGCAGTAGCGCTGCGTCGCGGCCGACTGATACCGGAAGACCTCGGAGCTCGTCGGGGGGTCGCGATCCGGCGCGAGCAGGTCCACGAGCCGCAGCACGAGAAACGCCCCCTGCCCCAACCGGACGGCGGCGGAGGTGGGAGGCTCGTTGGTGGCCCGCTCCAGAAACACGGCGTGGGGGAGCGTCAGCGTGCGCGGCGCGACTTCAGGCATCCTTGAGAACTTCCCTTTCGGTTTGGCCCCACCGACGGGGCGGCCGCTGTAGTCGCAGCAGTCGTGCCTCAAGGGCAACGCGCTCGGACGCATGAAGATAGCGTTTGGAGCGGGGCCGCGTTAGATGCAATCCCCCGCGTTTTCTGGCTTTTCGCCGCATGAATTCGATGACGCTCCCTGGACCGTACCCCCCTTTTTGGACCCATGTACCGTGGCTTCACGCTCGCCGAATTGGTGGTCACGATCGCCATCGTGGCGCTCGTGGCGGGCATTGGCCTGCCGCGCCTGGGTCACACGCTGGACTGGCTCGCCGCGGACGCGGCGGCCCGGGACGTCTCCACAGCGTTGGCCGTGGCCCGCGCCACCGCGACGATGCAAGGGATTCGTACCCGAGTGGTGATCGCCGCCGATACGCTCCGCCTGGACCGCTGGGAGCCACCGCAGTGGGTGCACGTGCGGTGCTGGCCGGGCCCCGCCGCCCGGAGCGTCGCCCTCGAGGTGTCCAATCCGGAGGTCGTGTTCGACCCCATCGGTCTCGCGTGGGGGGTGTCCAACACGAAAGTGGTGTTGCGGCGTGGGACGGATATCGAGATGCTGACCGTTTCCAGCGTGGGCCGGGTCAAGCGGTGGTAAGCGTGCAACCCTCCGGAGCGGATTCGCATCTAACGAAGCGAGGACGGTGAAACAGGCTGCCGTCCGCTACCGTACACAATAGATGAAAAAGGTCGCGGTCGAAGTGTGACGGCCACTTCACCCGACCTCCAGCCCGGGGTGCGGTTCGGCCCCGGGTTTGGTTTTTCAGGCCGGTTCGGCTCCGGCGTCGTCGAGGAAGACCAGAGTCCCACGCCGCGATACCACCGAGGCCAGCGCTTCGTAGACCCTGGGATCGAGGACCGTGCCCGCGAGGTCGGCCATATGCTCGACGGCCTGCTCCGCGGTGAGCTTGTCCTGGTAGGGGCGGGAGGTGGTGAGGGCGTCGTAGACCTCGGCCGCGCCGATGACGCGGGCGCCCACGGGGATGTCTTCGCCCTTCAGCCCATCGGGGTAACCGCTGCCGTCCCACCGCTCGTGGTGGCTGCGTACGAAGCTGATGACGGGCCCCAGGTGGTGCAGGGGGGCGAGGATCTGCGAGCCGATGATGACGTGCTGCTTCACATGGTCGTACTCTTCGGGCGACAGCGGCCCCTGCTTCTCCATCACCGATTCCCGCGTGCCGATCTTGCCGATGTCGTGGAGCCGGCCGGCCACCCGGACCTGCTCGACCTCCTCGTCACCGAGCTCCATCTGGGAGGCGATGGTCGCCGCCAGATCGGCGACGCGCGCCGAGTGGCCGCGCAGGTAGGGGTCCTTGGCTTCGAGCGCGTTCACCAGGGCTTCGAGCGTGGCGGTGGAGATCCGCTCCAAGCGCATGCGCTCGCGGTGCAGCTCGGCGGTCCGGGTCGTGACTTCTTCCTTCAACCACGAGCTGAGCTGGCGATTCTCCAGCTGCATGTCGCGGCGCTTCAGCGCGCGCTGCACGGCCCGGCCGAGGTCGGCGAGCTCGACGGGCTTGGTGAGGTAGTCCATCGCCCCGCGCTGCATACACAACGCGGCGCTCGTGGCATCGTTGACGGCGCTGAGCATGAGGATGGCGAGATCCGGCTCCGCCTCCAGCGCGTGCGGCACCAGGTCCACACCGCTGGTGCCCGGCATCCGGATGTCGCACAACATCAGGGCGATGCGGTGCCGCTTCAACTGGGCGAGCGCTTCGTCCCCCGACGCGGCCGTGTAGACCTCGAACTGCTGCTGCGTCAGGAATTTCTTGAGGGCGTTGCGGATGGGGTCCTCGTCGTCGACCACCAGCACGGCGACGGGGCCTACGAAGTCAGCCATGGCCAAGAAGATGCAGGGGGAAGGGCGAGGCCGCTACCCGCCGGCCGAGACGAACGTGACGGAAACGGGCGCAGGTATCAGCCCCGCGCGGTGGGCGCGGTCGAGCAGCTCGGTGACCGCCCGCCGGCCCGACACGCCGTAGTCGATGGTGTAGGCGTTGACGTACATGCCGACGAAGCGGTCGGTGCGGGCCGCGTCGAGGCCGCGGCTGAAGCCGCGGGCGTGCCGCAGCGCTTCTTCCCGGTGCGCGAGGCCATACTCGATGCTCGCCTTGAGATCGCCGGCCACCCCCCGAATCAGCACGTCACCCAGGTCGCGCCGCACCACGTTGCCGCCCAACGGCAGGGGCAGACCGGTCTCGGCGTGCCACCACTCGCCCATGTCCGCCCACAGGTGCAGTCCCCGGTCGGCAAAGGTGAGTTGGCCCTCGTGAATCAGGAGTCCGGCGTCGGCCCGGCCGGCCGCGACGTGTTCCTCGATCTGGTCGAACGCGACCACCTCGTAACGCGCGGCGGGCTGGTAGAGCTTGAGGGTCAAGAACGCCGTGGTCAGCTCGCCGGGGACGGCGACCACCCGCCCGGCGAGGGCGCGCCGGGGGTCGGCGGGAGCCGGATCCCGTGCCACGAGCCGAGGTCCGTAGCGGTCGCCGACGCTGGCCCCGTGGGCGAGGAGCGCGTACCGGTCCGCCAGTCGCGCGTATGCGTGAATCGAGACGGCGGTGACCTCCAGCTCCCCAGCGAGCGCGCGGCGATTGAGGGTTTCGATGTCGGCGAGCTCGTGGACATAGCGGCGGCCCTGGGTATCGATGCGCCCCGCCGCCATCGCCCAGAACATGAAGGCATCGTCGGCGTCGGGGCTGTGGGCGAGCCGGATGGTCACGACCGCGTCCCCGCGGTGCGGCGCAGGGCTTCCGTATGGAAGGCGTCGAGGGAGGTCTTGTGGTCGTCGTATTCCGGGCGGCTCCGGGCCCGTTCGGCGGGCTCGGCCTTGAGGAAATCGGCGTAGGCCCGGCTCTCTTTCCCCCGATCGCCGAGCTGCTGGTAGGCGTGGGCGCGGAGCACGAAGCCGAAGAGATGGGTCGGCGTCCCCCGGAGGATCGTATCGGCCTCGGCGAGCGCGGCGGCGGTGTTCCCCCCGGCGAGCTGCAACAATCCGACGTGGTAGCGGGCGTCGCTGTCCAGCGCCGGCAGCTGCTGGTAGGCCCCGACGGCCATGGGGAGGAAGAAGTCCACGCTGTCTTGCTTGCCGGACTGCGCCAGGATCATGACCCGATTGAACAGGCGGCTGGCCCGTTCTTCCGGGGACATCTGGCTGATGTCCGGCGGTGAGAGCGACCCGCCCGCCGAGGGCGGCGGCTCGCTCGCGGCACCCAGGCCGCCGCCCGAGCGCATCACCAGCACGGTCAGCAGGGCGCCGACCGCCGCCCCGGCGATCCCCCACGGCAGACCGGCGCGCCAGCCCGCGGCCGGCCGGCCCACCTTGAGATTTGCGCCGCATTTGTGGCAGAACTTGGCGGTGGAGGGGACGGCGGTGCCGCACGCGGGGCAATTCATAGGCGGGGGAATCTAACTGGCACGATTGGGGCACGGAGCATAGCGTATATCGCGATATGGGGATCCCCTTTCCCGGGCAGGAGCGGGCTCGCCACATGGGCCAGTTGCAACGTGGCGACCAGAAGTGGGACGTGTTTCTCGAGACGCAGCCGGACGGCGAGCTGAGCGCGGTGCGCGGGCGGCTGCACTTCGTGGCCCAGGACCGGCATCTGCAGACGAGCTGGGTATTCCTGGAGCTGCAGGAGCGGGACGTCCAAGAGCGATTCGGGGAGTTTTCGGCTGTGGAGTTGTGGCACTTCGTGGAGGCGCTAACGGGGTAGGTGTCGCGCTGGTTCTGCACAGTGTGCACGTTTCCTACATCGTTTGGACAGTTTTTTAGCCTCCGAATCGGTCTTCGGAGGCATTTTTTTGCAATTGGCGCAGGTTTTGCTTGACACTCAAGCATGGCCCGTTTACCTTGCCGCATGGCTGCAGTAATCTCGGCAATCGATTCTCGAGAGCCCGTTGCCCCCGAGCCCGGCGGCGGGCTCTCGTCGTTTCCGCTCTCGACGCGCGCGCGACCCGTGACCCCGGAGGAGATGCCCTTATGACCGCGACGTTGGAACCCACCACCACCGCCAGAGGCGCGAAGGCGCCGACGGCGTCGCCTGCGGACGTGATCCGCAAGGCGCACGAAGCCGGCGTGCAGGTCGTCGACGTGCGCTTCTGCGATCTCCCCGGGACGTGGCAGCATTTCTCGCTGCCGCTCAAAGAATTGACCGAAGACGTGTTCACCGAGGGGCTCGGGTTCGACGGCTCGTCGATCCGCGGATTCCAGGCGATCAACGAAAGCGACATGCTGCTGTTCCCCGATGCGGCAAGCGCCTTCGTCGATCCGTGCCTGCAGGTGCCGACGCTGGCGCTGGTGTGCGACGTGGTGGATCCGGTGACGGGCGAGCGGTACAGCCGGGATCCCCGCTACGTGGCGCGGAAGGCGGAGGAGTATCTGATCAAGAGCGGCGTCGCGACGACGGCGTACTTCGGCCCCGAGGCCGAGTTCTACATCTTCAACTCGGTGCGGTTCGACCAGAACGCGCACGAGGGCTACTACCACATCGATTCCGAGGAAGGGATCTGGAACTCCGGCACCAACGGAAGCCCGAACCTGGGGCACCGGCCCCGGCACAAGGAGGGGTACTTCCCGGTGCCGCCGGTGGACCGGCTGCAGGATCTGCGGTCGAAGATCATGCTGGCGCTGATCGCGTCGGGCGTCGATGTCGAAGTGCACCACCACGAAGTGGGGACGGCCGGGCAGACCGAGATCGACATGCGGTTCAAGACGCTGACGCGCATGGCCGATCAGCTGCTGATGTACAAGTACATCGTCAAGAACGTCTGCCACCAGCACGGCTACACGGCGACGTTCATGCCCAAGCCGATGTTCGGCGACAACGGCTCGGGGATGCACGTACACATGAGCTTGTGGAAGGACGACAAGAACCTGTTCTTCGACCCCAACGGGTACGCGCTGATTTCCGACACCGCGCGCTGGTACATCGGCGGGCTGATCAAGCACGCGCCGGCGGTGCTGGCGTTCGCGGCGCCGACGACGAACAGCTACCGCCGCCTGGTGCCGGGCTATGAGGCGCCGATCAACCTCATCTACTCGCAGCGCAACCGCTCGGCGATCTGCCGCATCCCGGTGTACTCGACGTCGCCGAAGGCGAAGCGGGTCGAGTTCCGGGCGCCGGACCCGTCCAGCAACCCGTACCTGACCTTTGCCGCCCTGCTCATGGCCGGCCTCGACGGCGTGAAGAACAAGATCGAGCCGCCGAAGCCGATGGACGTGGACCTCTACGAGCTGGAGCCGGCCGAGCGCAAGCACGTCAAGAACACGCCGGGCAGCCTGGAAGAGTCGCTGGCCGCGCTGGAAGCGGACCACGATTTCCTGCTCGAGGGCGACGTGTTCACGCCGGACCTGATCGAGACGTGGTTGGCGTACAAGCGCGCCAAGGACGTGGATCCGGTGCGCCTGCGGCCGCATCCGTACGAGTTCTTCCTGTATTACGACGCATGAACTGAAGCAGGTTGGGGAGGTTGGTGGAGGTTGTGGAGGTTGGTGAAGGACAACCTCCACAACCTCCAGAACCTCCACCATCCTCCCGTATGCCCACCAAACGCGACATCCTCGACCACGCCAAGAAAGAGGGCGTGTCGTTCCTGCGCCTGCAGTTCACCGACATCCTGGGCGTCAACAAGAACGTGGAGGTCCCTGAGAGCCAGTTCGAGAAGGCGCTCGAGGGGGACGTGATGTTCGACGGCTCCTCGATCGAGGGCTTCGTGCGCATCGAGGAATCGGACATGGTGCTGAAGCCCGACCTCGGCACCTTCCGGATCCTGCCGTACGACGACGAGGGGGGGAAGGTCGCGCGGGTGATCTGCGACATCTACAACCCCGACGGCTCCGCGTTCGCCGGCTGCACGCGGGCGGCGCTCAAGCGGCAGATCGCGCGGGCGCAGGCCCTGGGCTACGAAATGATGGCGGGCGTCGAGGCGGAGTTCTTCATCTTCCAGCTCGACGCCAAGGGGGACCCGACCACCGAGACGCACGACAGCGGCGGCTATTTCGATCTGACCCCGGTGGACCGGGCGGAGGAAATCCGCCGCCTCATCATCAAGGATCTGGTGGCGATGGGGTTCGAAGTGGAGGCGGGGCATCACGAGGTCGCGCCGGGGCAGCACGAGATCGACTTCCGCTACGCCGAGGCGCTGGAGACGGCGGACAACCTGGCGACGTTCCGGTTCCTGGTGCGCTACGCGGCGTACCGGCACGGTTTCCTCGCGACGTTCATGCCGAAGCCGATCTTCGGGCAGAACGGCTCGGGGATGCACACGCACCAGTCGCTGTTCCGCAAAGGCGTCAATGCGTTCCACGACCCGAAGGGGAAGTGGGAGCTGTCGGAGACGGCGCTCGCCTACATCGCCGGGCTGCTGGACCACGCGCGCGGCTTCTGCGCGGTGACCAACCCGCTCGTCAACAGCTACAAGCGGCTGGTCCCGGGCTACGAGGCGCCGACGAACATCGCGTGGTCGATGCGCAACCGCTCGCCGCTGGTGCGGATCCCGGACAAGCGGGGCACCGGGACGCGCTGCGAGCTGCGCATGCCCGACCCGTCCGCCAATCCGTACCTCGCGCTCGCCGTGCAGCTCGCCGCCGGGCTCGACGGCGTGGAGCGCAAGCTCACGCCGACCGACCCCGTGGACAAGAATATCTTCGAGATGAGCTACCGGGAGCGGCGCAAGTACCGCATCGACGAGCTGCCGCGCGACCTGCACGAGGCGCTCGATTGCCTGGAGCGCGATGAAGTCGTCCGCGGCGCGCTGGGCGAGCACATTTACGAGCGGTTCGTCGAGGCGAAGCGGGAAGAATGGCAGGAGTACATCGGCCGGGTCAGCGAATGGGAGTTGACGAGGTATCTGGGGCAATACTGAAAGGCGTCGAACGAGTTCGTCGAACGACGGCGTCGAACAGCGGCGTCCAACAGCATCGTTCAACGATCAGGAGGCGGGTGATCGTATAGCCGGGTCAGCATCTTCAGGATCAATACGACCTGGCCTTCCATACGAAGGATGTTTCTCGCCGTGTTGCTTCGGAGCCGTCGAGCCAATCGCAGCTGGGTCAATACCTCCTGAGCAGAGCCTCTCGCGTACAGCAGAAACTGGCGGAATTCGGCGACCGTACCGCGGCCGCAGGCCTCGGCTATGTTCGAGGGGATCGAGACAGCCGCGCGAACGAGTTGATCCGCGCGGGCCGACGCTCCGGGCCCGCGAAACGTGGCCGCGATTTCGACGGCATCCACGGCGACCTCCGAGGCCAGGTGGTGTACCTTCAGGCGACTCGGCTCAGCAGACAGGGGCATAGCCAGAAGATGACGACCGGAAGCGGTTATTGCGGCATCGTTTTCACGCGGCCGTTGGACGTTTTCGTTCGACGCCTGCGTTGGACGAGTCACCTTGCTCTGCCGTTGGCCATAACGGCCTGCGATCTCCTGCCCCACCCCGGCGACACCGACGGGGTGCAGCGCGCCGCCAAGTGGTCCGCGAACGCCCGCATCGTCGTGGACACGGACCCGCGCTACACCATCGTCCGCCTGCGCGCCGACAGTGTCGTGCCCGACGGCCACGATGTGCTCATCGCGCGCTTCGACTTCGACCCGGCCCCCGGCGCCGGCGACGAGTACTCGATCGGGCTCGCGTTGGACTTCGGGCGTGCCCGGGACCTGCGCACCGAGACCTCGTACGCGCTCGGACCTCCACCCGGGCGCATCCCCGCGTGGGCCACGGTGGGCTGCCTGTGCCGGCCGCTCAAGCCCGATTCCGTGCGCGGCACGTACGTGCTCTCGAGCAGGAACCTGGGGCAGCTCACCGGCCGGATCGATGCGACGCTGTACTTCACCGCGTGGGCGGAGACCTACCGGCTGCGGCAGCGGATCTATGCGGTCAAATAGAACGACGCCGGACGGTCGGACGGTCGGACTGACGGTCGGGCTGCTCGTGTCCATCCTGTCCGTCGGTCCGACGGTCCGACTGTCCGGCCAAGTCATCGACACCATCATCATCGTCAACCACAACGTATTTGCGGGGGACGGCGACGGCCCGGCGTTCGTGGCGCGGCTCGCGAACGCGCTGCACGTCACGACGCGGGCCGGTGTGATCCGCCGCTCGCTGCTCGCCGACGCCGGGCAGCCCTTCGACTCCGCCCGCGCCGTCGAGAGCGAGCGGGCGCTCCGTGCCTTGAGCGTGTTCCGCGACGTGCGGGTCGACACGCTGCGCGTGAACGGGCGCCTCGCGCTCCGCGTCGAGACCGCCGACGGTTGGAGTACCAAGCCCCAGGCCGGCTTCTCGACCGCGGGCGGCGACGCGACCTGGAACGTCGGTATTGTCGAGCAGAACCTGCTGGGCACGGCGACCGAGTTGGACGCCTGGTATCGGAAGACCCCGGATCGCCGCTCCCTCGAGTTCCTGTACCGCAGCCCCCACTTTCTGTGGCGTCGCACGACCTTCTTCGCCGACTACCGGCACCTCTCCGACGGGGACGGGGGGAGTTGGGGGTTCGGGTTGCCATTCTACCAGACGTCGGCCCGCTGGTCGCTCAGCACGGACGGAGAGGTGGCGCGCGCCCGTGTGCTGCGATTCCGCGACGGCGCGCTCGCCGACTCGATCCAGCAGCGCGTGCTGCGGGTGGGGGCGATGGGGGGCGCCGCGCTGCGCGCCACGACGCGCGACTACGTGCGGGTGTGGCTCGGCGCGCAGTGGCGGCGCGAGGATTTCGCGCCCGAGACGACCACCACGTTCCCGCGATCGGTGAGCTTGGCGGCCGGGGCGGGGATCGAAGTGGGACACACGCGGCTCCAGGTGCTGCACCATTTCGATACCTACGGCCGGCGCGAGGACGTCGACCTCTCCCAGCAGCTGCGCGTCGGCGCGTGGGCTCAGGGCGGCATCGGGCCGGAGGTGAAGGGTCAGGTCTCGGCCGTGTGGCGCGGCGGGTTCGTGCTACTGCGCGGCGAAGCCCACGGGCTCTACCGGGCGGCGGGGCTGGACTCCGGGCTGGTGAAGGGAAGCTTGACGGTGGCGAGTCAGAACCTGCCCCGCCAGACGACGATCCTCCACGTGGAAGGCGGGGCCAGCCGCCGGGCCAAGCCGGGCGGCGAATTCGACCTGTGGCGCGACCAGAACGGCCCGCGCGTGTTCGGCGCGCACGCCTTCACGGGCACGCGCATGGTGTGGGTCGCGGTCGAGAACCGGGTGCTCGTCGCCGACGACCTGTGGGGCCTGCTGGGAGTCGGCGTGGCGCCGTTCTTCGACTATGGCGGCGCCTGGTACGCCGACGAGCGGGCCCGCCTCGGCGGCGATGTGGGGCTGGCGCTGCGCCTCGGGCCCACCCGCGCAGTGCACGGGAGCGTCACGGAGTTCGCGGTCGGCTACCGCTTTGGCGACGGCGTCGTGCCCGGCCGGCGCTGGGCGCTGACGATTCGCGAGGGGATCGGGTTCAGGTAGCAGGCAACTCGAGAAACGAGGATCGCATGACCGCCAGCACCGAGCTGTTCGACGCCATTCGCAGCGGTGACGCCGCGCGCGTGCGCGCCCTCGTCGCGGCGGACCGGGGCATCGTGAACCGGCGCAACGACAAGGGACATTCTCCGGTGCTGATCGCCCAGTACCACAACCAGCACGACATCGTCGCGCTGCTCCTCGCCGCGGGGCCGGACCTCGACATCTTCGACGCGGCGTCAGTGGGCGCGACGGCCCGCGTGGCGGAGCTGTTGGACCGCGACCCCGCGCTGGCCACCTCGTACTCGGGCGACGGGTTCTATCCGCTCGGCTTGGCGGCGTTTTTCGGGCACCTTGAGACGGTGCGCCTGCTGCTGGCGCGCGGCGCCGACGTCAAGCAGGTGGCGCGCAATCCGATGAAGGTGCAGGCGCTGCATTCGGCGCTCGCGGGGAACCATCGCGAGGTCGCGCGTGCGCTGCTGGAGGCGGGGGCGCCGGTCAATGCCGGTCAGCAGGAAGGATGGACGCCGCTCATGGAGGCAGTGCTCCACGATGACGTCGAGATCGCCAAGCTGATCCTCGCGCGCGGTGCCGATCCCAAAGCACAAAACGACGCGGGAAAAAGCGCGATCGGCCTGGCGGGCGAGCGCAACAACGTGGAGATGCTGAAACTCCTGAAGGGCGTCAGAACATGAAGCCGACCCGGACGTAGAGCGCCGGGTGCTCGGACCCGCGCGCCCACGTGACGGACACGGTGCTGGCGCGGCGGTGATGCACGGCGAACCAGAGGCCGCCGCCCCCGGCGGCGTGCCAGCGCCGCGACGCATCGTCCTCGCCCCACACGCGGCCGGCATCGGCCAAGCCCAATACTCCCACATCCCCGACCGACAACCAGCCGACGCGCAGGCGCAGCTCGGCGTTGGCGTAGGCGCCGGATCGCCCGGCGAAGCGCTGCTCGGGGTAGCCGCGCAGCGTCGTCCCCCCGCCGATGTAGACCAGCTCGTGGAACGGCACGGTGCCGCTGACGCCGGCCAGCCCCGCGCGGAGCGCCAGCGTCGCCCGCGGCGGATCCCCGGTGGACGCATACGTCACCGCCTCGGCGGAAAGGCTCCCGAACGGGCGCACCGCGTCCCACAGCGCCGGATACCACTGCGCGGCGATCACGAGGTGCAGGCCGCTGGTCGCGGTGGTGGGATGGTCCCGCGTGTCGAGCTCGAGGAGGGTCCGCGCGCCCGCGGTGCCGAAGTCGCCGCTGCCGTACGCCGGCCCCGCCGCGAGGAGGAGCGAGCCCGAGTCTGGATGGGTGTGGGCATGCTTCACGATCGTTCCCGCGGCGAACCGGAGCCGCGCGGCGAGCGGCACCGACACCGTGGGCGCGATCGCGAACTGCGTCTGCCGCACCTGATACACGCTGTCGGGTCCCGAGGCGGTGCTCGCATTACCGAGTCCGTAGAACCGGAGGATCTCGAGCCCCGAGGCGTAGAGGTCGACGGCGACAGTCGCGGGGGCGAGCGGCCGGCGAAATTCACCTGCGAAATTGACGCGGTAGGTGCGCGCGCCGGTGGCGTACGCGGCCGCGGCGGTGAGGCGCGTGCTGGGGGGCAGCGCCCGGAAGGCGTAGCGGGTGTGCATGAGCCCGGCGCCCACGAGCAGTCCGACCTCGGGCGAGTAGCTCACGCCGTAGAGCGGGACGGTGCGGGGCCGCCACTCGTCGGAACCACTGCGTTGCCCGGCGAGCCCGGTGGCCCCCAAGGCGGAGAGCGCGAGGAGGCACCGGGCCGGCGACACGACGGTTGTTGCCGCCGGTCAGACGAGGAGGATGATCAACACCACCGCGGCAACGATGATCACCCAAGTTTCCACGGTGACCGTTTGCTTGCGCGGCGAGGGGGTTGGATTCGAGAGGGTCTGGCGCGGGAGCTCGGGCTCGAAACGACGCCATTCACTGCGCCCGCGCGGGCCCGCGGCCGCCGCGGGGGCGGGGGCGGGCGTCCGGCTCGCGGGGGACTGCGCCCGGGCCGCGAGCGTCGGAACAGCGCTCGCCGCGAACAGGGCGAGCATCAGGATCTGCATGCGACGTGAGGTCATGGTACACTCCGCGTTGCAGGTCTGCCGCACAGTACCCGCCGGGGGTCGAGAAGGTTCGGGGGGATTCCAACCCTAGTCGTGGCGCCGGCATCTCAGCTGCGATCACCACACCGTCACCACGGAGGAGCCGATGCGCGCGACGACCCTGCGATTGCTGCTGCTGGCCCTGTTGCCGCTGTCCCTCGTCGCCGCCTTCGGGGGTTGGGCGGCGATCACCGTCGAGGACCTGCCCGACTATGTCGTAGCGCGCCAGCCGCTCGACCTCTCATTCATGGTGCGCCAGCACGGCGTGCGGCCGCTCTCGGGGCTGAATCCCACCGTCGAGGCGAAGTCCGGGAGCCACGAGCTGACCGTCGCGGCGGTGCCGGGTCGGGAGACCGGCCAGTACACGGCCCGGCTCACCGTCCCCGAGCCGGGGCGGTGGACCATCACCATCCACAGTGGGTTCGGCAAGAGCGACGTGACGCTCCTCCCCCTGCCCGCACTCGCGCCCGGCGCGCCGGCACCAGCGGCGCTGTCCGACGCCGAGCGGGGGCGGCGGCTGTTCGTGGCGAAGGGGTGCGTCACTTGCCACCTGCACCGCGCCGTCAACGAGACGAGCGTCGCCGTCGGCCCGGAGCTGACGGGCCGGCGCTTCGCGCCGGAGTATCTGGCGCGGTTTCTCGCCGACCCGGCGGCGGTCATCCCGCCACCGGCGGGTGAATTCGGCATGCCGAACCTGCACCTCAAGCCGGCCGAGATCGCGGCGCTGAGCGCCTTTCTGAACACCACCGGGCAGGAGGCGAGCCGCTGACGATATCTTGAAGGATGGGTGTATCGGCGCACGACATCTTCGGTGAGGCGGAGGGCGCGCAGCCGGCGACACCCGGCAGCTATGGCGAAGCGCCAAGCGGCTATCGCCTCCCCGAAGGGACGCGCCTCGGACGGGTGCGTCTCCAGATCGCCGACCTCGCACGCTCGCTCGCGTTCTACGAAGAGACCCTCGGGATGCGCGCCCTGCGGCGCGACGGGTCGATTGCGGTGCTCGGCCCACAGCGGGACGACACGCCACTCGTTGAGCTGCACGAGCGGCCGGGCGCGCGACCGGCGCCACGCCGCGGACGCCTGGGGCTCTACCATTTCGCCATCCTGTTGCCGGACGGGGCAGCGCTGGGGCGGTTCGTGCGACACCTGGGGGAGATCGGCGAGCGCGTCGGCGCAGCGGACCATCTGGTCAGCGAATCGCTGTACCTCCAAGATCCCGACAATCTGGGCATCGAAGTCTACGCCGACCGCCCGCGCAGCACGTGGCGACGGATCGGTCGCGAGCTGATGATGGCGACCGACCCTCTGGACGTGGCGGGCCTGCTGCGCGCTGCGGGAACCGATCCCTGGGCAGGGTTGCCGGGCGGCACCGTGATGGGCCACGTGCACCTGCACGTGGGGGACCTCCCGGCCGCGTCGGCCTTCTTCTCTGAAGCACTGGGCTTCGATCGCACGGTGTGGCAGTACCCGGGGGCGCTGTTCTTCGGCGCGGGCGGCTACCACCATCATCTCGGCACTAATACCTGGGCGGGCAGCGGCGCCACGCCGCCTCCCGCAGAGGAGGCGCAGCTGCTCGAGTGGACCATCGAGCTGCCCGACGCCGCGGGTCTCGATGCGGCGGCGGAAAGCCTCGTGCGCGCGGGAAACCCGGCCGAGCGCGATGGCGAGGCCGGAGGGGGGCTCGTGACCCGCGATCCCTGGGGAACGCCCATCCGGCTCGAAAGACGCTGACGGCATCTTGAAGGCGCGCTTCGCTCTAGCCCTCGCAAACGATCGATGATACACTTGTTATAGTCACCGCGATGCGGTTCCCCCAGCCCCGAGGCTCCTATGCGATGGATTACTCGTGAGCGGCCAAAAATCGATCGCGTCGCGTGCCCGTGGCTGATCACGCGATTCATCGACCCGCAGGCGGAGTTTCTCTTTGGACCACCCGCGGACGTGCGCGTGCGGGCCGCCGGGCTCAATGCGATCCCATACGATGTCGAAGGCGTGGAGCTTTCTCACGATGGGCCCTTGTGCAGCTTCGACGCCTTCCTGCAGAAGTACGCCTTGACTGATCCGGCCTTGCACGAGCTGGCGGTTATCGTCCGCGGGGCGGACACTGACCGCCTCGACATTGCCCCGCAGGCGGCAGGATTGCTCGCCATTTCGTTGGGCCTGTCGCAGCTCTTCCCCGATGATCACGAGCTGCTCGCCCGCGGGTTCGTCATCTACGATGCGCTGTACGCATGGCTCCAGCACGCCAAGGGGGAGCGTCATACCTGGAACCCGCAGCGCGCCCCCGCCCCCGTCTGATTGGTGAAGGACTTCGCGGCCGGACGTTGGCTCCTGCTGTTCCACCAGATCCCGCCGAAGCCCGACTACTTCCGGGTGAAGGTGTGGCGCAGGCTGCAACGCATCGGCGCGGTGCCGGTCAAGAACTCGGTGTGGGTGCTCCCGTACAACGATCAGGCGGTCGAAGACTTTCGCTGGCTGTTGGAGGAGATCGAGGCGGGTGGCGGCGAGGGATCCGTGTGCCGCGGGGATTTCGTGGACGGCCTGAGCGACCGCGACGTCGAGGGGTTGTTCCGCAAGGCCCGGGCGGCGGATTACGCCGCCATCGTGCGCGATGCGAAGTCTCAGACGCGCAAGGCGGCCCCCATCGACGTGGCGCGCCTCGATCACCGGCTGGCCGAGGTCGCCGCGATTGACTATTTCCACGCTCCCAACCGGCAAGCGGCCGGGCGAGTGGTCGCGCGTCTCGAGGCACGCGCGCGCCGAGCCGAACCGCCCGACGATCGCAGCGCGCGTAGCAGCCTTCGAGCCGGGCGAATGCGCGGGCGGACCTGGGTGACGCGTCGCGGCGTGTTCGTGGATCGCATCGCCAGTGCATGGCTGATCAGGCGCTTCATCGACGCGGCGGCCCAGTTCAAATTCGTGGCTCCCGAGGGCTACTCGCCGCGCAAGGGCGAGCTGCGCTTCGACATGTTCGAGGCCGAGTACACGCACGAAGGCGACCGCTGCACCTTCGAGACATTGGTCCGGCGGTTTCGACTGCGCGACCCCGCGCTACGCGCGATCGGCGAGATCGTGCACGACATCGATTGCAAGGACGCGAAGTTCGGCCGCGCCGAGGCTACCGGTATCGAGCGCTTGCTCGCCGGAATCGCGCGGAAGCATGCCACCGACGCCACGCGCCTCCGTCTCGGCGCGGCCGTGTTCGACAACCTCTACCAGTCAGCGCGATGAAGCCCGCACTGACCCGCGCCACGCTCTGGGATTTCGTCCGTTATTTCCTCAAACTCGGCACGTTGGGGTTCGGTGGACCCATCGCACTGGCGGGCTACATGCAGCGCGATCTCGTGGATGAACGTCGGTGGATCGCGCCAGACGACTACAAGCAGGGGCTGGCGTTCGCGCAGCTCGCCCCGGGCCCGCTCGCGGCCCAACTCGCCATATACCTCGGATGGGTGCGTGGCCGAGTGCTGGGCGCGACACTGGTGGGGATCGCGTTCGTGGCGCCGTCGTTCCTCATGGTGCTCGCCCTCTCGGCGCTGTACCTCAAGTTCGGTGGGCTCGCCTGGATGCAGGCGCTGTTCTACGGCATTGGAGCCGCGGTCATTGCGATTATCGTATGGAGCGCCGCGCGGCTCGCGCGTACGACGCTAGGGCGGGACCGACTGCTTTGGGGACTTTTCGCTGTGAGCCTCGCCGTCACAGCCTGGACGGCGAGGGAAATCATCTGGGTTTTCGTGGCTTCGGGATTGATCCCCCTGCTCGTCCGCGCCCGCACACGCCCGTCAGTGCCGAGCAAGGCGCTGCTCGTCGCACCGTGGCCAGCGTGGCTCACGTCGGGTCTCACTGGGGCGGCATCCGTGGGGCTGCTCTGGAAAGTATTCGCGTACTTCGCCGCCGCAGGGCTGTTCGTGTTCGGTAGCGGGCTCGCGATCGTGCCGTTCCTGCACGGGGGCGTCGTGGAGCAGTTCCATTGGCTCACGGAGCGGCAGTTTCTGGATGCCGTCGCCGTATCGATGATCACGCCGGGGCCTGTCGTGATCACCGTGGCGTTCATCGGGTACCTCGTTGCGGGGCCACTGGGGGCGACCGTCGCGGCCATTGGTGTCTTCGCACCAGTGTACTTCGTGACCGTGCTTGCGGCACCGCACTTTCACCGCTTTGCCGAGAACCCGCGCATCAAGGCTTTCGTCGACGGCGTCACGGCGGCCGCCACCGGTGCGATCGCCGGGGCGGTGCTCGTGCTAGGCCGGCGTGCCCTGGTCGATTTGCCGACCGTCCTGATCTTCGCGGTCACGCTCGCTGTCATTGTGACGACTAAGCGAGTTCCCGAACCCGCGCTTATCGCGGCGTCCGGCGTCGTCGGCTTACTCCTGAAGCATGCGTTGTAGGCGCGGTCACCATAACGAAACGGAGGCGTTCATCCATGAAGAAGCTCCTGAAGGCGACTCTATTCCTTAGCTTCGTCGCGGCTGGAGCCAGCCCGATGTTCGCGCAGCTGCCATCGACCGCTGCCTGGGATTCGGTCGGCCGTATTCTTGGAACGGCTCCCGCGAGTGCAGCTGGCTACATCCGTTATAATCTTCCCCGCCGCGACCTCACGGTGCGGATCGGCGATGTCACAGTCGCGCCGGCGCTCGCGCTAGGAGCGTGGGCCGGGTTCAGCGGGGAGCCTAGCGACGCGACCATGATGGGGGACCTCGTTGTCACGGCCGCGGAGCTGGGCCCGGTACTCGCTGAGTTGGCGCATCAGCGCATCGGGGTGAGTGCGATCCACAATCATATCGTCGGCGAACAGCCGGAGATCATTTACGTCCACATCCTCGGCCAGGGGAACGCACTCGATCTGGCGACGCGGTTGGATCGAGCCGTGACCCGCACCGGAACGCCGCGACCTGTGGCGGCGCCGCCGCCGGTTCCCCTCACGATCGACACAGCCGCGGTTTTCGCAGCGCTGGGACGTCACGGCACAGCACGCGGCAACGTCGCCCAAGTGGGATTCATTCTGGTCTCGGGGACGGTCACAATGGACGGCCGCCCGATGACCCCCGCTCTCGCCTACGGCTCCCCCGTTAATGTGCAGATGGTGAGTCTCTCACGCGCCGTGGCCACCGGCGACTTCGCGGTGCGAGACTCCAGCGTCGCCGGTGTGCTGGATGCGCTCACCGGGCACGGGATCACGGCGACCGCTATGCATAGCCATATGATCGGGGATTCCCCCCATCTGGACTACATCCACTTCTGGGCCGACGGCCCGCTCCCTGACGTGCTGCGCGGTCTCCGAGCAGCAGTCGATGCCGGGCACTGAGAGGACACATGCACGCATTTCGGAAAGCAGGGCTCGTGGCCCTCAGCCTCGCCTTGATCGCGACGATAGGATGCAGCAAGAGTCGCGGTCGCGACCAAGATGATGATGACGACGAGGACCCGGCTCCCGCGGTGAATCCCTCGCCGGGTACCGCGCAGGCCGCCACAATCTGGACATTCGACAGCTCGAGCGTGGGGCAGCCGCCGGCCGGCTTCTCGTTCGGGCGGACGGGGTCAGGGCGTCCTGGTCGCTGGGTCGTTCGCGCCGCGGCCGACGCGCCAAGTGGGCCCAATGTGCTCGCGCAGGAAGACAGTGATCGGACAGACTACCGCTTCCCTGTCGCCGTGGCTGACGGCCCCACGTTCGGGGACGTGAGCGTGGCGGTCCGGTGCAAGCCGGTGAGCGGCCGGGTGGATCGCGCGTGCGGCATCGTATGGCGCTACCAGGACGAGAACAACTATTACCTCACGCGGGCGAATGCGCTCGAGGACAACGTCTGCTGGTACTACGTGCAGAATGGCCGCCGCGTCGAGGTAAAGCGCGTGCATGTGCCCGTCGCTTCGGGGGTCTGGCATTCGCTGCGCGCGGAGATGCGCGGCGATCACGTCGAGGTGTACTTCAACGGCAAGAAGCTGATCGACGTTCACGACGCGCGGTTCACGGCGCCCGGCAAGGTGGGCGTGTGGACGAAGGCCGATTCGCACACCCTGTTCGACGACCTGACCGCTACCGCGCTCGCGCCCTGATGCGGGCTTTTGTCGTGCTAGCATTCTTGGTTCCGGTCCGATCGGCGGCACAGCAGGGCAATGAGGGTGACGCCTTCGAGGGAGCGGCGCGGCTGCGTGTCGTCGCCGCGACCGTACCGATCTCCCTCGACGGTCGCCTGGATGGCCTTGCCTGGGCCAGCTCTGACTCGATCTCCGACTTCCGGCAGCGCGAGCCGTTGGCAGGCGCCCCCGCGAGCGAGCGCACCGTCGTGAAGGTGTTGCGGGACGCCGCCGCGCTCTACGTCGCTGTCCGCGCATACGACAGCGACATGCGGCACGTGCGCGCCAGCGAATTGCGGCGTGACGCCGACTTGTCGAGCGACGACAACGTCCAGCTGCTGATCGACAGCTTTCACGACCGGCGCGGGGCCTTCGTCTTCGGCACCAATCCAAACGGCGCGATGTGGGATGCCCAGCTCGTCGGGATCGACAATCTCAACCAAGACTGGAACGGCATCTGGGACGTCGTCGTCACGCGCGATTCCGCCGGCTGGACCGCCCAGTTCCGCATCCCATTCCGCACGCTGCGCTTTCGTCGGGGGGAGGACCTACGATTCGGGTTCAACGTGCGCCGCTTCATCCGGCGCAAGAACGAGCCGGACCTGTGGCGCTCCTGGGGCCGCGCCGAGGGGCTGTACCAGCTGCTACAGGAAGGCGAGCTGACCGAGCTAGGCGGTCTGAGCCGAGTCCGCGACGTCGAGGCGTACCCTTACCTCCTGACGCGAGCCACGGCGGCGGAGCACGACAGCGTCGGCGCAAAGATCGGGGATGGGTTTTTTGGGGGAAAGGCCGGCCTGGATGTGAAGGTTCCGGTGACCCCGACCGTCACGGCCGATCTCACCGCCAGCACCGATTTCGCCCAGGTCGAGGCCGATCAACAGGTGATCAACCTGAGCCGCTTTCCCTTCTTCTTCCCCGAGAAGCGGGAGTTTTTCCTGGAATCGAGTGGGCTGTTTGATTTCGGGACGCCGAGCCGGGTGCAGGTGTTCTACTCGAGGCGGGTCGGACTCGATACGTCGGGCGCTTCGGTGCCGATCTTCGCGGGAGGGCGCGTGACCGGGCGCGTTGGGCCGTGGCGCTTCGGGCTACTCGACGCGCAGACCGGCGGCGCCGACCGAGCCAACGACGCGGTGCTCCGGGTCCAACACGACCTGTTCGCGCGGTCCTATATCGGCGCCATCGGAAGTGTGCGGACGGTCTCGAGCGGCGGCCCTCGGGCCGCCGCCGGCTTCGATGTGGACCTCCCCCTCGTGGTCCATGGACAGAACGTCGAGCCCAAGTTCTGGATCGCCGGGAGCCGGACGCCTGGCGTATCGGGAGTGCCGCTCGCCTGGCGCATTTCGACGGATAACCCCAACGACCTCTTCGACAACTTCGTGTCCGTGTACCGGATCGACCCGGGGTTTACGCCGCCGCTGGGTTTCGTGCGTCGCACCGGGATCTGGGAGGCGACGGGCCATACCAACTTCACGCCCCGACCCCACGCGCTCGGCATCCGCCAGCTCGATTTCAAGTTCATCCCCGAATGGGACATCATCGCCGACAGGAACGGATCGCTCGGCCGCACGGCGGACTGGCAGACCGCGTTTCTCGAGTGGCGGTTCTTTGGAGGCGAACGGGAGAATGGGGACCGCTTCGAAGTGAACTTCCAACGTCTGCTCGACGCGCCGACCGACACCTTTGACATCTTTCGCCAGGTGAAGATCCCACCCGGCCGCCACTGGTGGTCGCGCTACGAGCTGCAGTACTTCATGTCACCGGGTCGGCCGCTCGGCTTCGGCATGTTCGTGAACTGGGGCGCCTTTTACGGCGGCCGCAGTGGGGACGTGGAGCTGCAGGGCACGTGGCGCGGCGGAGGACACGTCATTGTCAGTGCCGACCTGTCCCGCACGGCCGCGCGGCTGCCCGCCGGAGCCTTCACCGCCCTACTTGCTTCGGGCCGGATCGAATACGACTTCAACACCCGGACCAGCTTTCTTGGGTTTGTGCAATACAACAACGACGCGCAGCGGACGGACTTCAACCTGCGATTCCATTGGATTCCCCGGATCGGTGACGACGTTTTCCTGGTCTGGAACTCAGGGTACACCACCAACCGCGCAGCGACCTACCGCTTCCCCGCGGCACGGTCGCTCACTCGGCCCTTGAACGGAGCATTCGTGGTGAAGATCGTCCATCGGATTGCGCCATGAGAAAGGCATTCTGATGCTAGCGTTTTGGCTCATCCCGCTCATCCTCGTCGCCGCCGCACAGGCGCCGCCAGCTCCCTGTACGCTCGCGGGTCCACCGGTCGAGGCTCACTGGACTGGCGCCATCCCGCCGGCGTCGACCGCTCACGCGCCGTTGCGCGCGGTCACCGATGTGCCGCTGCCGGGAAGCGCGTCTCGCTTCGACTACCAGAGCCTGGAGCCGGCATCCGGGCGACTGTTCATCTCACACATGGGCGCCGGGCAGCTCGTGGTCTTCGATGTACGCGCCGGTAAAGTCATCGGCAATCTGGGCGGGTTTCCCACCGTGACCGGCGTCCTGGCGGTGCCGGCCGAGCACCGCGCGTATGCTTCCGCGACGGGCGACCACGCCGTCGTGGTCGTGGACGATTCCACGCTCCGGATCGTGGCGCGGGTTCCGGGGCCGCGGTTCCCGGACGGGATTGCGTATGCTCCGGAGGAGCGGAGAGTCTTCGTCTCGGACGAATCGGGGGAGCGCGACTTTGTGATCGATGCGACGACCAACACTGTGGTCGCGCAGATCGAGCTCGGTGGCGAGGCGGGCAACACCCACTACGATGCCGGCTCGCACTGTGTCATCGTCGCCGTGCAGACCGCGAACCAATTGGCGATCATCGATCCCGCGACCGCCACCATCGTGCGCCGCATCACGCTCGACCCAGCAGTCCGGTACCCGCACGGTTTCTACGTCGACGCACCGCACCGGCTGGCGTTCATCTCCGGCCAGGAGAGCGGCACGCTGGGTGTGCTGGATCTCCGGACCCTGCAGCTCCGTCAGGTGCTGCCAGTCGGGAGCGATCCTGACGTCTTGGCGTTCGACCCAGCGCTCGGCCGGCTGTACGTGGCCGCCGAGTCCGGGGTCGTGGCGGTGTTCGAGGAGCGGGACGGGTCTCTCGTGCAGCTGGGCTGGTACCGGGCGCCCAAGGCGCATTCGGTCGCGGTCGATCCCGCCACGCACCGCGTCTACCTGCCGCTCGCGAACGTGAGCGGTCATCCGATTCTTCGGGTCTTGATGCCCAATTAGTTCTAGTCGTGCCCGTGCCGGTGGTGAATGTCCGGGTAGTGGACGTGGGTGTGCGTAAGCGGCTCGTGACGGTGCAGGTGTGAGTGCGGCTCCCCGGGCGGATCATCGGCGGCGTGCGCGTGCTGATGGTGCTCGTCGTGGACGTGCAGGTGCTCGTGTTCGATCGCCTCGTGCGTGTGCTCGTGCTGGTGCCGCTCGCTCAGGTGAAGCCACACGCCCAGCGCCATAAGCGCGGCCGCGGCGGCGAAGCGTACCGACGGCTGTTCGCGGAACAGGAGCAGCGAGGCCGCCGCGCCCACGAACGGGGCCGAGGAGAAATAGGCAGCGGTACGCGCGCTGCCGAGGGACCGCAGGGCGCGCACGAAGAACACGAGGCTCACGCCGAAGCTCATGAGACCGAGCGCGAGGGCGCCAGCCAATAGGAGTAGCGCCGGTGCGCTGGCGCCGAAGGCGATCGCGAGCCCGGTATTGACGCTGCCAGCCACGAGCCCCTTGAGCATCGCGATCTGCACCGGGTCGCTGCCCGAGACCTTCTGCGTCAGGTTGTTGTCTACGGCCCAACACAGTGTCGCAGCGGCGACCAGCAGCGGACCACCAACACCGCCCCACGCCACCCGTCCCTCCCACGAGAGCAGGACGCCGCCCGCGACGATCGCCAACATGCCGAGGGCGATGCGCCGGTCGAAATTTTCGCGGAACACGTACCAGGCGATCAGCGCCGTGAAGACGCCCTCGAGGTTCAGCAGGAGGGAAGCACTGGAGGCGGGAGTGTGGGCGAGGCCCGCCATGAGCAGCACCGGGCCGAGGGCGCCGCCGCAGGCGATGGCGCCGGCCAGCCAGGGGGCGTCGGTGCGCGACAGCTGGGCTTCGCGATCGGAGCGGCCGCGGACCAGCCAGAGGACTCCCAGCCCCGTCCCCGACCCCAGGTACAACAGACCTGCCAGGAGCTGAGGGGACGCATACGCGAGCAGCAGCTTGGCGAGCGGCGCGCTGACGCCGAACAGCGCCGCGGCCAGGAGCGCGAGTGCGGGGCCCCGACGTACGTCGCTTATACGCCGACGCCAAGTTTTCGAAGGACGCCGGCGACAGCGAGCAGCAGTCCGTCCATGCACGCAAATCAACGGCCCGGTTTGGAGCGGCGCCACTGCTCCGCGGACTTGCAGAACCATTGTGGGCTGGCGAGCTTATTTTCCTCCCGGCGCCGTAGCCAAGTGGTAAGGCGGAGGTCTGCAAAACCTCTATTCGTCGGTTCGATTCCGACCGGCGCCTCTCACCAACTCAGCCGGAGGATCGCCGTGCCCGCGCCCCGCCTCCTTGCATTCTGCTCCCTATTCCTCTCGTCCCCGCTCCTCGCCCAGGCCCCCCCTCCCTACGACTCCACAGTGTTCGCCGCCCTGAAATGGCGGGAGATCGGCATCTTCCGCGGCGGCCGGTCGGTCGCCGTGGCTGGCTCGGCGGCGCGCCCTAACGAGTACTGGATGGGCACGACCGGCGGCGGCGTCTTCAAGTCCAGCGACGGCGGCCAAACGTGGCTCCCCGTTAGCGACAAGTACTTCGGCGGCACGATCGGCGCGATCGGGGTGAGCGAGTCGAATCCGGACGTCGTGTATGTGGGGACGGGCGAGTACGCCATCCGCGGCAACGTCTCCCACGGCGACGGGGTGTTCAAGACCACCGACGGCGGCCGCACGTGGACCTTCCTCGGCCTCGCCGAGACGCAGCAGATCTCGCGCGTGCGCGTCCACCCCACGAACCCGGACATCGCCTACGTGGCGGCCCAGGGTCGGGCGTTCGGCCCGAACCCCGAGCGGGGGATCTTCAAGACCACCGACGGCGGCAAGACGTGGACGAAGATCCTGTTCCGCAACGATTCCACCGGCGCCTCCGACCTCGCGATGGACCCGTCCAATCCCGAGGTGCTGTACGCCGCCTTCTGGCAGGCGCAGCGCTTCCCGTGGAAGCTGGTCTCGGGGGGCGCAGGGGGCGGGATCTTCAAGACGACGGACGGCGGCGCGCACTGGACCGAGCTGACCCGCAACGCCGGCCTGCCGCGGGGATTGCTCGGCAACATCGGGCTCGCCGTCTCGCCCGCGAAGCCGTCGCGCGTTTGGGCGCTCATCGAGGCCGATTCGGGGGGCGTGTACCGCTCGGACGACGGCGGCACGACGTGGGCGTGGATCAACCACGATCACAAGCTGCGGGTGCGCGCCTGGTACTACATGAAGCTCACGGCGGATCCCAAGGACCCCGACGGCGTGTACGCGACGAACGTGATCTTCTACCGGTCGCGGGATGGTGGCCGCACCTTCCGGCAGATCGACGTGCTGCACGGCGACACGCACGCCCTGTGGATCGCGCCCAACGATCCGCAGCGCATGATCCTCGGGGACGACGGCGGCGCAACGGTTTCGACCAACGGCACCAAGACGTGGACCGATCAGGACTTTGCCACGGCGCAGTTCTACCACGTCACCACCACCAATCATTTCCCCTATCACGTGTGCGGCGCGCAGCAGGACAACTCGGGTGTGTGCGGGCCGAGTCGCTGGCCCGGCGGGATCGACCGGGCGCAGTGGTACGACGTATCCGGAGAATCGGGGTTTATCCAAGCGCTGCCCGACACGCCCGACGTGACGTTCGGCGGCGACAACTCCGGCTTCCTCGCGCGCGTCGACCACCGCACCGGGATCTGGCGGATCGTGAACCCCTGGCCCGATTCCCCGGACGGTCATCCGGCGGCGGAAGGACGCTACCGGTTCCAATGGACGGCGCCGCTGCTGGCGTCGCGGCACGAGCCCAACACCCTGTACATCGGCGCGAACGTGCTCTTCAAGTCCGCCGACCAAGGCCAGAGCTGGACCGCCGTCTCTCCCGACCTGACCCGCCACGATCCCACGACGATGGGGCCCTCGGGTGGGCCGATCACCCTCGACCAGACGACGGCCGAGTACTATGCGACGATCTTCGCGATCGCCGAATCGCCGCTGACGCGCGGGGTGATGTGGGCAGGCTCGGACGACGGGCTGATCCACCTGACGCAGGACGGCGGCCGCACTTGGGTGAACGTGACGCCCCCGGACGTGAAGCCGTTCACGCGCATCTCGATCATCGAGGCGTCGCCGCACGCGGCGGGCACGGCCTACGTGGCGGCGAACCGCTACCAGCTCGGCGATCCCGCGCCGTACATCTACAAGACGAGCGACTTCGGCCGCACGTGGACCAAGATCGTCGAGGGGCTGCCGGCGACGGAGCCCGCGCGCACCGTGCGGGAGGATCCCGAGCGGCGCGGCCTGCTGTTCGCCGGCACCGAGCGCGGGGCCTTCGTCTCGTTCGACGACGGCGGCCACTGGCAATCGCTGCGGCGCAACCTGCCGCTCGTGCCGGTGCACGACCTCGCGATCAAGGAGGGGGACCTGATCGCCGCGACGCACGGCCGGTCGTTCTGGATCCTCGACGACATCGCGCCGCTGCGCCAGCTCGGGGACTCCGCGCTCGCCGGCGACGCCCACCTGTACCGCCCGCGCGACGCGTACCGGGTGGATTGGGGCGGCGGCTCGGAGAACGCTGCGCATCCGGTCGGGAAAAACCCGCCGAGCGGCGCGACGATCTACTACTGGCTCAAGGCGGGCGGGCAGGATGTGACGGTCGAGGTTCTCGACTCCACGGGTCAGGTGCTGCGCGCGTTCGGCAGCGCGCAGGATTCCATCACCCGTGCCGACAGCCTGCGCGCCGACAGCGCCAAGCGCGTGCGCACCGACAGTCTCCACCGGGCGGGCGTGACCGACAGCGTCAAAGTCGACTCGATCCTCGGCGACACGGCGAAGGACGACGACAAGCCCTGGCCGCACCGGCCGCCGTCCCTCCCCCGCGTGCCGGCCAAGGCGGGGCTGAACCTCTTCGCCTGGGACCTGCGCCTCGCCGGCGTCACGCCCTTCTGGGGGATGCGCGACATCGGCACGAGCGGGCCGATGGTGCTGCCGGGGGCGTACCGGGTGCGCCTCAAGGTCGGCGGGAAGGAATACCTGCAGGACCTGCGCGTGCGCGCGGACCCACGCGGGCAGGCGAATGTCGCCGGACTGGCGGAGCAGCATCGCTTCTTGCGACAGCTGCGCGACACGGTGAACGCGGCGACGACGACGATCCTCACGCTGCGCAACGTGCGCGCCCAGCTCGAGGATCGCCTCCCCCGCCTCACCGGCGGTGCGCTCACGCGGGCGCGCACGCTCGCGACCCGGCTGCGGGCCATCGAAGACTCACTGTACCAGGGCCGCACGCAGGACGTGGAGGACGAGCTCGTCTATCCGCCCCGGGTGACCGAGCGGATCAGCGCCTTGTCGTGGATGGCGGAGTCGGCGGACGGGCGGCCGCCGCAGCAGGTCTACGATGTGTTCGTGATGTACGCGCCGCAGCTACAGCGGCACCTCGAGGCGGCCCGCACGGCATTGCGGGAGGCGTTGCCGCCGGTCAACGCGGCGCTCCAGGCGAAGCGGCTGCCGGCGATCGAGCCGAAGGCGGTGGAGCTGCGACCGCCGCAGCCGGTCGGAAACTGATAACGGCTTGACACGAGAG
>Ga0209159_1000831_pt1 | contig 25931 bp, 23 predicted proteins | sample GraSoiAngelo_144_FD_185901 | JGI IMG/M metagenome (GOLD analysis project Ga0209159, IMG submission 185901) | Grasslands soil microbial communities from the Angelo Coastal Reserve, California, USA - 14_1009_02_40cm (SPAdes) (version 2) | ecosystem: Environmental > Terrestrial > Soil > Grasslands ...
ACGACGATGTTGCTGACCACCCACTACATGGAAGAGGCCGACCGGCTCTGCAACCGCGTCGCGATCATCGACAACGGCCGGATCGTGGTCGACGGGAGTCCGGGGGATCTGAAGGCAGGCATCAGGGCAGACACTGTGACGCTGCAGCTCGAAGCGCACGGACCTGAGGAAATGGCGCGCCAGCAGGAAGGGGTCCGGGCTTTGCTCAGCGGGTTCGAGTCCTTGGATGCCATCGCACCCGAACCGTTTGGGGTTCGCCTCGCCATCCGGGATGCCGGCCGTGCCATTCCCGAGCTCATGCGTCGCCTGGACAGAGACGGACAGGCCGTTCACGTGATCGGATTGACCGTAGGCCAGCCCTCGCTGGACGACGTTTTCGTCAAATACACGGGCCGGCGCATCCGGACCGAAGCGGCGGACCAGCCGATCATCCTTGGCTGGTGACCAGATGATCCGCGACTTTTTCTACGAGACCTGGTACCTGGGCCTTCGCACCTTGCGCCGCTTCTTCCGCGTTCCGGCCAACTGGATCGGCATCATTCTCTTTCCGCTCATCCAGCTGTTCGTTTTCAGCCAGCTGTTCAAGGACATCATCCAGCTGCCTGGATTCCGGTCAAGCGGGAGCGGGAGCTACCTTGCCTACCTGGCGCCAGGGCAGATTGCGTTCACGGCATTCTTTGCCGTCGCGTGGTCCGGCAGCGCCATCCTCGTGGAATACCGCAACGGCTACATGGACAAGCTGCGATCCACACCGATTTATCGGATCTCGATTCTTGTCGGTGAGCTGGCGCCGCTGTTCATCGAGTCCGCGATCATGGCGGGTGGGATCCTGGCGATGAGCGTGGTCTTAGGCGCGACCATCAAGACCGGCCTGATCGGCGCGGCGTTGATCCTTGTTCTTTCCGGACTGTTTGGAATGGCTTGGGCGGGGACGTCTTTCGTGCCTGCCCTCCTGACGAAAAGCGAACAAGCGACCGGTACCCTTTCGCTGCTCTTTTTTCCGATCGCATTCATGTCGACGGCGTTTGTGCCGCCGGCGCTGATGCCCGGTTGGCTTCAGACCGTGAACAGCTGGAATCCGATCACCTTCCTGATCGAAGCCATTCGTCCCTTGATGGTGAGCGGTTATGACTGGGCTGCGATCGGCAAGGCATTGGTGGCAATTGCCGTTTTGAGCGTGGTCCTTCAGTCCGCCACCTTGTGGTCGTTTCGGCGTCTTACGGCGTAGGCATCTCCGCTGCATCAAGGCCCTGTGCGGTTTCTCCGCACAGGACCCTGCTCGCGACCTGACGAACGATCCACAGCTCAGAAGGGTCGGGTAAGAAGGGCAGGCTGAGCGGGCGTTTCTATGCGCCCGAAGCGAGGACTGCGCGGTTGGTCGGACTAGCTGAGCGCGTATTCGACCGCGACTGCGGCTCCCATCGCATTACCTGCGTCCCACGAGCGACGCCACCGTTTGGCGGTCACCGTCTCCTCAACCGTCCGCAGGAAGCGTCCGGGGATCGCCACGTCGAACGGTCCGGGACGGGCGGCGATCGTCTCCCTCACGGCGGCGGCGGCACCCGCGAGCTTCGCCGCCCGATCCGGATCGGAGCGCGCGGCCGCGATCGCGGCGAGCGTCTGCAGACCCTCCGCGATGCCTTGCCGCTCGCCCTGCTGCGCGGCAGCCATGAGCGCCTCGCGCGCGAGGGCATCGGCTTCGCCAACGTCGTGCCGGGCCAAAGCCGCGTGCGCCATCGTGTTGTTGATGTGGCCGGCGAAAACGTCATCGCCCAGCTCGCGATAGACGCGCAGCCCCTCCTGCAGGGTCGCCACAGCGTCCTCTGCGGAGCCGGCGTGAAGAAGCGCCGTGCCGAGATTCAAGTACGACGTGCCCAGCTGCCAGCTCAAGCCGAGCTGCCGGCATATGGCGACCGATTCCTGGAAAGGATCCAGCGCTTCCGCGTAGCGAGCCTGAACCATTGCGACCATGCCTCTGATCGTCAGAGCGTTGCGGAGGTCCATTGGGTCTGCGCTCTGGCTCGCCAGCTGCAGACCCTCGGCACCAAGAGCGGCCATTCGTGCGTGATCGCCTTGCGGAAAAGCCAGAGCCCCGGCCGCCCACACGGCCTTGGCGCGAAGCGAGACTGGCGCCTGGCCCGACATCGCAAGCGCAGCATCCGACCAACGACGGCCCTCCGCGAACTCACCCACCTGCCGCCAGTAACGCCACAGCGCAACGACGTATCGGAGCGCCAGGACTGTATCGCCGCGGTCGATTGTCCAGGCCATGCCGCTCCGCATGTTCGCCCGCTCGAGATCAAGACGCCGGAACCAGATCTCGTGTCCCGACCGCACCAGGTTCGGCTCGGCGTCCTCCGCCAGTCCGAGGTAGTGGAGCGCGTGCCGCCGCCCGATTTCCTCGCTCTCGCCCGCCTCGAAGAGTCGCCGGGCCGCGTACTCCTTGACGACGTCGAGCATGCCGTAGCGCGCTTCGGGATGGTTGCGATCGAGTAGAACCAGACTCTGATCGACCAGCCCGCTCACGCTTCCGAGCGCATCCCCAGTTTCGGCACTCGGGCCGCAGACCGTGGCGATATCGTCAAGGCTCCATCCACCGGCGAAGACGGACAGGCGACGAAACACCTTTTGAGCTTGACCGTCGAGAAGGTCATGACTCCACGCAACCGTGTCACGGATCGCTCGCTGGCGCAGCGGTAGGTCGAACGCGCCGCCGACCAGGAGCTCGAGCCGATGCTCGAGCTGGTCGCGTATGGCGGCCAGGGGCAGGTGCTTCACGCGGGCGGCGGCCAGCTCGATCGCCAGGGGAAGACCGTCCAGCCTGCGACAGATCTCGACCACGAGCAAGGCGCTCTGGGTGTCGAGCTGCAAATCCGGCCTCACCGCCTGGGCCCGCTCCCAGAAGAGCGCCGTAGCAGGCCAGCGCACGATGTCTTCAAGGGCGTGCTCACCGATCTGCCCTGGCGACTCGAGGGGCGGCACCGGAAACTCGTGCTCTCCACGCAAACGCAGGGCGCTTCGACTAGTCACCAAGAATGTGGTCTCAGGGCAACGGAGCAGAAGCGAGTACACAAGCGGCGCTGCAGGCGTCAGGTGCTCGAAGGTGTCCAGGACGACCAGCACGCGCCTTCCCGCCAGGCGTGCGGTCAAGAGTTCTTCGAGACCGGCACCGGTCTCGACGGCGCCGACCGATTTGGCAAGCTCTGGCGCGACGAGCGATGCATCCTTCAGCTCGCCCAGAGAGACAAAGAAGATCCCATCGGGGAATGACGCCTGAATCCCCGCTGCCGCCTCCAGCGCCAGGCGGGTCTTGCCGATGCCACCGGCGCCCGTCAGCGTGAGCAGCCGCACGTGGCTCGCCACGAGGGTGGATTTGACGCTCTCCAGCTCTCGCGATCGGCCGAAGAACGGCGTCGGCACAGCCGGTAATCCGCCTGGCGCTGGAGGCGATGACGGAACGAATGCGCGCCCGCGGGTGATCGCCTCAAACTTGCGACGCTGCTCCTCTCCAAGCTCGAGCGCCGACGCGAGCCTTCGAGCTGTGTCGTGATGGACGGTTGCCCTCAGGCCACGCTCGAGGTCACTGACGGTGCGCGCGCTGATCCCTGCTCGCTCCGCCAGCTCTTCCTGCGTCATCCCGGACGCCGTACGTAGGCTCTTCAGAGTCGCGCCGAGCCCGTTGTCGGTCTTTGGCGCCACGGCTACACCGTCACCGCATCAATGTGACTCAAATCGGTGGCCCAAACGGTGGGTTAGTTTCATGGCGCCGCCGGCTGCTTGGCAACATCATTCGGTGCTGGGATTGACCGGGCGCGTTGAGTCCCGGGTTCGCATCAACGAGGAGGACGGCTGAATGGCGGAACACGAGGAACAGAACAGGCGGACGGTCTTGCGGCTCTATCAGGAGGTTGGGAACGAGGGAAGGCTTGAGCTACTGGATGAGCTTGCCTGGCCCGACCACGTCGAACACAACCCGTTCCCGCAGCAGGGCCAGGGAGTCGAGGGCTTCAAGCAGCGCATCAGCATGATCCGCGCCGCATTCAATCCCCGCTTCACGATCGAGCACCTGATCGCGGAAGGCGACAAGGTGGCGGTCATGTGGTCAAACCACGGCACGCACGTTGGCGAGTGGTTTGGTTTTGCACCGACAGGCAAGACTGTCATCGCCCACGGGGTGGACATCCATCAGTTGCGGGATGGCCGGCTCGCTGAGCATTGGGACGTCGTCGACGTCACCCACTTCCTGTCTCAGGTCGGTGTGCTTCCGGCTCCTCCAGCGGCCGCGGGAAGCCAGCGACGATCGCCGTTGCGGGTGGCACCGGTCGGCTCGGAACCAAGGTGGTCACCCTGTTGCGGCAACGGGGCCAGGACGTTCGCGTGCTCACGCGCGATCACGGCCGGGCTGCCCACCTCTCCAGCGCAGGCGTAGAGATCGTCGAAGGTGACGTACGAGACTTCGCCGCGGTTCGTCGCGCGATGGCAGGCACCCGAACCGTGGTCTCCGCGATTCAGGGCTTCGCCGGCACCAAGGATGGCATTCCCGCAACGATCGATCGCGACGGCAATCGCAACCTCATCCGGGCCGCGCATGAGGCCGGGGTCGAGCACCTCGTGCTCGTTTCCGTCAAAGACGCGTCGCCAAATCACCCCGCGGGCCTGATGAGGATGAAGTACGCAGCGGAGCAAGACCTCAGGGCCAGCGGCCTTGCGTGGACGATCATCCGGCCAACCGCCTACATGGAGACGTGGTGTGAGGTGCTCGGCCGCCCGCTTCTCGTCAAGGGCAAGACCCAGGTCTTCGGCCGCGGCCGCAATCCGATCAACTGGGTATCAGCGACGGATGTCGCAGAGTTCGTCGTCAGGGCCATTGTCGACCCAGCCATGCGCGGCGAGATGATCGAGGTCGGAGGCCCGGAGAACCTGACGATGACAGCCTTCGTTGACAAGTTCCGAACCGAGACGGGATCGAGTGGCACAGTTGGTCACATTCCTCCAGTCGCCATGCGGCTTCTGGGGGTTGCGATGGGTCTCGTGAACCCTGCGATGGCGAGACAAATCCAGATGGGCGTCATCATGGACGCCCGCCCGCAGGCTTTCGACGCCTCAGAGACGCGACAGCGCTATCCCTCGATCCCTGTTACCAGTCTCGACGAAGTTGTGAGGCGTGACTTTGCCGCTGCTCGAGGCATGGCTCATGGCTCTCCTTCGGTTGGTCATGTCTGACGCAAACGATGTTGCGCGCGTCAGCCGCGGCACCTCACCAGAGAGGTCGATCACGGGACGCGCTTAGGAGACGATATTGTCACCCGGTTTCGCGCGAGGAAGCGGTGCCGGGTGGGTCTCATGCATCAGGAAGGGTGAACCTATGATTCCGGCGGAGTGAGCTCGGTTCGACCGACGACCCGATACGCCAAGAGCGACGACTACAGCATCGGATATCAGGTCGTCGGCGATGGCGCCCTCGATCTCGTCTACGTGCCAGGTTTTGTCTCGCATGTCGAACAAGCCTGGGAAGATCCTGATTTCGCTCGCTTTCTGAGCCGCCTCGCGTCTTTCAGCCGCCTGATCCTGTTCGACAAACGCGGCACCGGCCTCTCAGACAGGGTCCCGGTCAAGATGCTGCCCACGCTGGAAGAGCGAATGGATGACGTGCGCGCCGTCTTGGACGCCGCCGGCTCGGAGAGGGCTGCGCTCTTCGGCGTCTCCGAGGGCGGACCGATGACCATGCTGTTCGCCACCACCTACCCCGAGCGCGTCGCAGCGCTTGTGCTTTACGGCACCTACGCGAAGCGTGTCCGCGACGCCGACTATCCGTGGGCGCCGACGGATGGCGCGTTCCGCGAGTTCGCTGCAGCCGTGGAGCGCGATTGGGGTGGTCCTGCGCAGCTCGATTCTTGGGCGCCGAGCGTTGCCAACGAGGCCCGATTCAAAGAGTGGTGGGCCAAATACCTGCGTCTCGGCGCCAGTCCGGCCGCGGCCCGCGCTGTCCTCGAGATGACCCGCGAGATCGACGTCCGGAGCATCCTTCCCGCGATCCGGACCCCGACGCTGATCCTGCATCGCTCGGGTGATCTCCGCATCGACGTCGGCGGAAGCCGCTACATGGCGCGACAGATCCCTGACGCGCGAATGGTCGAACTTCCGGGGATCGACCATCTCCCGTGGGTCGGAGACGCGGACGCGATCGTCGACGAGATCGAGGAGTTCCTTACCGGCACCCGTCACAGCGCCGAGCCGGCCCGCGTCCTGGCGACCGTGCTGTTCACCGATATGGTCGAATCCACGAGCCGGGCCGTTCAGCTCGGCGACGCGCGGTGGCGCGCTCTGATCAGCGACCATGACCGTCTCGTGCGCACCGAGCTCACGCGTTTTCGGGGCCGCGAGATCGATCGCCGCGGCGACGGGTTCCTGGCTATCTTCGACGGACCGGCGCGAGCGATCCGCTGCGCCTTTTCGATCGTCGAGCGGGTCCACGAGCTCGGGATCCAGGTCCGGGCCGGGCTTCACACCGGCGAGCTCGAGATCATCGAGCCCGGCATCGCGGGCATCGCCGTGCACATCGGCGCGCGGGTCATGAGCCTCGCCGGCCCGGACGAGGTCTTGGTCTCGAGCACGGTGAAGGACCTGGTCGCCGGCTCGGGGTTGTCGTTTTCGGATCGCGGCATCCACGAGCTGAAGGGCGTGCCGGGCAGCTGGCGGATCCTGCGCGCCGAGCCGCCAACGGCGTGACTCCGACCGATGAGCATCCCGATGAAATCGCGGCTCAAGAGCAGTTGCTTCGAAGCATCGACTACCTGCGCGACCTCGACCGCGTCGATATCGCCCGACTGATCGGTTCGAGTGAGGACGCGCATTTCCAGATCGGCGCGGTCATCGTCAGCGAGGGCGAGGTCGCCGATTCGCTGTACCTGCTTGCGAGCGGCACGGTCGAGGTGAGCGTTCGCGTCGATGGGGCTGAGCGGTCGGTCAGGACGATCACGGCACCGGCCACATTCGGCGACCTCGGGCTACTCCTCCCTCAACGAACAGCGACCGTTCGCGCCCTGACGGATGTACAGGTGTGGCGGATTCCACGCCAGCACTTCGAGCGCCTGCTGCGCGAGCGGCCCGCGCTCGGCCTGGCCATCGCTCGCGGCCTCGCGAGCGCGATCGACCGGCGCGACCGCACCAGGGTGGGCGCTCCGCTCCAGCCGGCCGAGCCTCTGCCCGCGATGATGGCGGCTCCGCGGGCCCGGCGTTCAGGCCTCTCGCGCGTCCTCTCTATTGCCTTTGCCATCGGCGTCCCGGCCGCGCTCTGGCTGCTGCCTGCGCCGCAAGGCCTTACCAGTGCCGGTTGGCACATCGCGCTGGTCATGCTCGGCGGCGCGATCGCCTGGTTGCTCGAGCCCGTGCCCGACTTCGCGGTCGCTCTCGCCATGGCCGCGGCATGGTTGGCGACGGGCCTCGCCCCGCCGGCAATCACTTTCGGCGGATTCACCACTTCCGCATGGGTGACGGCGGTCGCGGCCTTGGGGCTCAGCGCCTCGATGAGCGCATCAGGCCTGCTCTTCCGTGCCGCGTTGATGCTGCTGCGTGTTTTCCCACCGACACATCGCGGCCAGCTCGCCGCCCTGCTGGTCGGGGGCGTCGTCGTGACCCCGCTGGCGCCCACCGTGTTTGGCCGGGTCGCGACGATGGCGCCCGTCGCCCGCGATCTTTCGCTAGCCCTCGGTCATTCGAGGACGAGCGCAGGAAGCGCCGCGATCGCCTTCGCAGGGATTCTTGGCAACACCATCCTGGGCCCCATCTTCTTGACCGGCATGGTCACGAACTTCCTGATCATCGGCTTGCTGCCGGCAGCCGAGCAGGCGCGCTTGGGTTGGATGGGATGGCTGATCGCCGCCGCGCCGGCAGGGCTGCTGCTGTTGGCCGGCTCAGCTTTGGCCGTGTTCGCGCTCAATCCGCGATCCCTGACGCGAGCCAGCAGTGTCGTCAGGCGAACACAGGAACGGTCGCTGGGTCGCCTTTCGCGCCACGAGCTGACCTCGCTGGTTGCGGTCGGCGTCTTCATCGCCGGCTTGCTGCTGCAGCCAGTCCTGCGGCTTGACATCGCCGTGGTCGGATTGGCCTCGCTCCTGGTCGCAATCGGGGGCGGTGCGCTCGATCGCCAGACGTTTCGCTCCGGGATCGATTGGGCGACGCTCATCCTGTTCGGTCTGCTGCTGGGCGCGGGCGGGGTCTTGCGGTCTGGAGGCGTCGACCGATGGATTGCGGATCTGATCACGCCGATGGCGCGAGCGCTCGGTCATCACACCTACGTGGTTCTCCTGTTGACCCTTCTCGTCATCTGCGTGCGTCTCGTGTTGCCGATGGTCCCCGCCGGATTTCTTCTGTTGGTCACGCTCGTGCCCGCCGCTCCGCAGCTGGGTTTGAGCGGCTGGGTCGTTGGCTTCGTCGTGTCGGTGCTCGTGCTGACCTGGGTGCTGCCGAGACAGTACGAGGTGCTCCGCATGGTGCGTGAGCTGACGGACGGCGAGCTGTTCAGCGACCGGCAAGCTCTGGCCATGGGGGTGGCGATCACGGTGATCGCTTCGCTGGCGATGCTGATCTGCGTGCCTTACTGGCGGGCGATCGGGATCCTTTAGCCGCCGGCGGCTGGCGTCCGCAGCACCTGGAGCACCTCTTCGCCGTATTTGCGCAGTTTCGAATCGCCAACGCCGGGGACACGAAGAAGGTCGGCCAGGCTCGCGGGTCGCGCCGCCGCGATCGCGTTGAGCGTGGAGTCGTGGAACACCACGTACGCGGGAACGCTGGCGGCGCGGGCGGTTTCGAGGCGCCACCGCCTCAGTCGGTCCACCGTCTCGACCGGAGCGTCGGCCTGTGGCGTGGACCGCCGGCTGGCAGTCGAGGCCTCAGCCGGCAGCGTCAGCGGCGGCGGCGCCCCGCGCATCAACGCCTCGCGGCCAGATTGCGTGAGCTCGACGACGGGGTACTCACCCGAGCTCTGCCGACCGAGCCCCGCTCGCAGCAGCTCGGCCAGGAGCAGCCGGACTCGATCGTCGCTCCAAGACTTCAGCGTGCCGTGGAAGGGCAGCACCTCGACCCATGACTGCGCGGCCGACCACCTTGTCCGCCGGCCGCCGAGCACGGCGGCCACGTTGGCAAGTCCGACCCTCCCGCTGAAACGAGCGACGGCCGCAAGGCCGGCGATGATCGCGTCGACCGGCACTGGCTCCTCGGGCGGTCGCGCGGCAAGGCAGTTGTCACACGCACCACACCGCCGCGCCACGCCCTCCTCGCCGAAGTAGTCCGCGATCCGCGCATGCCTGCACTCGCGCATCTCGGCGTAGGCCATCATCTGTCCGAGCCGCGCGTAGGCGTGGTCCTTCAGCGGCGATCCGTCCTCGAGACCGGATTGCTCGATGAAGAAGGCCTGAAGGTCACGGTCCGCCGGGCTGTAGAGGAGGGTGCATTCCGCCGGCTGCCCATCGCGGCCCGCGCGGCCGGCCTCCTGGTAGTACGCCTCGACGCTGCCCGGCAATTGGTAGTGGATGACGCGCCGGATGTCGGCGATGTCCACCCCCATGCCGAACGCCGAAGTCGCGACCACCACGCGGCTGCGTCCCTGGGTGAAGTCCTCCTGGATGCGGCGGCGAAGCGCGGCGTCCTGCTGCCCGTGGTAGCAAACGGCGCCCAGGTCGGCGGCCACCTCCTCGGCCGCTTTGACCGTACCCACATAGACGAGCGCCCGCTGCGCTGGGTCGCGGAGCAGATGGCGCAGCTGCTCTCGCTTGGCACGCTCGCCGCGGCAGCGGACCACCGATAACGTCAGCGTCGGCCTGTTGAAGCCGGTGACCGAGATGAATGGATCCCTCAGGGCCAGCGACCGAGCTATGTCCGCGCGCACCTGGGGCGTCGCGGTCGCCGTGAACGCGGCCACCGGGGGCCGCCCGCAGGCCGCCACCGCGGCACTCAGGAGACGGTAATCAGGCCGGAAGTCGTGGCCCCAGGTGGAGATGCAGTGGGCCTCGTCGACGACCACCCGGCTGACTCGGAGCTCGGCCAGCCGCTCCAGGAATCCGGGACGCCCAAGCCGCTCCGGCGCGAGGAATAGCAGCCTGTATTCGCCTGCGATTGCCCTGCGCAGGCGATCGACCTGCTCCGGCCGCTCCACCGACGAGTTGATGAATGTCGCTGGAACGCCTCGTTGGGTGAGGCGGTCGACCTGATCTTTCATGAGGGCTATGAGTGGAGAGACAACCATCGTCAGTCCGCCATCGACTACCGCCGGCACCCAGTAGCTGATGCTCTTGCCGGACCCGGTGGGCGCGACCGAGAGAACGTCGCGCCGGGCAAGCATCGCCGCGACCACCTCTGCCTGCCCCGGCCGAAAGGCGTCGAGGCCGAAGACCTCCCGCAGCACCTGCTCTGCCCTTGCGATCACGCAGGGGAGTCTGACGGAATCGGGGATTCCAGACCAGGCTCTTTACGACATCGTTGAGCCGGGCGGAATATGCGGTTTGAGCTCGAATTACACTTCGAGCGTGGACATGAAACTCGAGCTCGTTGCGGTTCCCGTGACCGACGTCGACCGCGCCAAATCGTTCTACGTCGAGCAGGTTGGCTTTCGCGCTGACCACGACCAACAGGTGAACGACCAGCTGCGCTTCGTGCAGCTCACACCGCCTGGATCCGCATGCTCGATCGTGATGGGCACCGGAATCACGGAGATGGCGCCTGGCTCCCAGAAAGGCCTGCAGGTCGTGGTCGAGGACGTCGAGACAGTCCGGCAGGAATTGAACAGCCGCGGAGTCGAGACCGGTGAGGTCGAGGTGCATCCCTGGGGATCGTTCATCTACTTCACCGACCCCGACGGCAACACGTGGTCGGTCCAGCAGATCCCTCCTCGGTCGTAGTCCGCGGCGATGATCCGGCCATGACGCGTGATCTGCGCACGCCGATCTGTGAGCAACTGGGCATCCACTACCCGATCTTTTCCGTGGGCTTCGGGGCTGCGGCGGGTCCCGAGCTGGCTTCAGCCGTCTCCAACGCCGGTGGCTTTGGAGTCCTCGGCGTTAGCGGAATGCCGGTCGGCGAAATCGAAAGGCGGATTGCGAACACGCGCAAGCTGACCGACAGGCCGATCGGGGTCAACATCATCATCGGGGAGAGCGAAGAAGGCGATCGGGAATTGCTGACCGACATGGTTGCGGCGGCAAGTGCGTTGCGAATCGGAGCAGTGATCCTGTTCTGGGGCGATCCGGCGCCATATATCGAGCCGGCGCACCGCCACGGGGTCAAAGTAATGATCCAGGTCGGCTCCGTCGAAGAGGCCCAGGCTGCCGCCGATGCCGGCGTCGACGCCGTGATCGCGCAGGGATTCGAGGCCGGCGGCCACGTCCGCGGGACGACCTCGATCTGGAAGCTGCTCCCGGCGACAGTCGATGCCGTCAAGCCGTTGCCTGTGCTGGCCTCAGGCGGCATCGGCGACGGGGCCGGCCTGGCCAAAGCGCTGCAGATGGGCGCGCAAGGCGTCTCGCTGGGAACGCGTTTTGTCGCTTGTGATGAAGCCTGGCTGCACCCCGCCTACAAGCAGCGGATCGTCGAAAGCACCGCCAAGGACACCGTCTACAACCAGCTCTATGACGTGTGGTGGCCTGACGCTCCACATCGGACGCTGCGCAACAAGACATTGCAGGAATGGGAGGCGGCCGGACAGCCGCCCCCCGGGTCACGGCCTGGTGAAGGCACCTCGATCGGCAGGCGGCGCCTGAGCACCGGGGAATGGATCGAATGGCCGCGGTACGCGGTTGGCAGCCCGCCCCCAGACTTCGACGGTGACATCGAATACGCGCCGCTTTGGGCGGGCGAGTCGTGCAGCGTCGTCAACGACATCAAGCCGGCCGCGGAGATCATTCACGACCTCGTCCGCGATGCGCAGGCCGCGCTTGAGCAGCCCGGCGCCTGATCTCACATCGCTCGCCGAAAGATCGGTGCTCGACCGGCGACTGTTCCAGCAGGAGCAAGGCACATGCCAGTTGGAAGCCTGGATTCGAACGGCTTACCTCGCCGCCGGTTGACGGCCCGCAAAGCTTCGAATTTCGGTACGCACAGGTGCCGCGGAGTCCTCGTGCTGACGCGCAGACCGCCTCGCTGACGAAGGGGTCAGCGGGCCGCAGCGAGCGCCGCGGCGAGGGCGCAGCCGGGACGGTGCCCATGGCCCTCCGGAGGTGCAACGCCTGCGCATTCCGGGCAGGCTCCAAATGAACCCACCGGCGTCAGACCGGCCCATTGATGTTTGTCCAGCAGACGGCGCAGCTCGGCAATCTCAGCCTGGAGGCGGCGGACCTCGTCGTCACTCATAGCTCAGACAGCTTAACGGCCAGACCTCACCCCTCCCTGAACCCATTCCGCCGTGGTCGTTCGTGCTGTGAGCGTCACATCCACGCGGATTGATCCGTCAGTTTGGTATCACGCCCCGACAGGAGAATTGCAAGATGGACCTTGAGGACTGGCCCACCGAGCGGTTCGAGGAGAACCGCAGCCATCTTCGGGCCGTGGCCTACCGAATGCTCGGCTCGCTCGATGAGGCCGACGATGCCGTCCAGGAAGCGTGGCTGCGACTGAGCCGTGCCGACACCAGCCGCGTCGACAACCTGCGGGGATGGCTGACCACCGTCGTCGCGCGCGTGTGCCTCGACATGCTCCGCTCGCGTAAGTCGCGGCGAGAGGAGCCGCTGGGCGCGGAATTGCCAGAACCGGTGCCAGGCCCCGAACACGAGGTGATGCTGGCCGACTCAGTCGGTCTGGCCCTGCTGGTGGTGCTCGAAACTCTTACACCGGCCGAGCGGGTGGCCTTCGTCCTGCACGACCTGTTCGACCTGCCCTTCGACGAGATCGCCCCGATCGTTGGCCGCACGCCCGCCGCCGCCAGGCAGCTCGCGAGCCGTGGACGGCGCCGGGTGCAGGGAGGCACCGCCGTTAGAGGCGGCAACCACACGCGCCAGCGCGAGGTCGTCGACGCCTTCCTTGCCGCTTCGCGCGGTGGTGAACTGGACGCCCTGCTGGCGTTGCTCGATCCGGACGTCGTGCTGCGCTCAGACGGTGCCGCCGTGCGGGTCGGGGCGGCGAGCGAGGTCCGCGGAGCGGCGGCCGTGGCCGCCACCTTCTTCGGGCGGGCCAAAGGCGCGCAACCGGCTCTCGTCGACGGCTCCGCCGGACTCGTTTGGGCTCCGGGCGGAAGGCCGCGCATCGTGTTCGCCTTCACGATCGAAGGCGGAAGGATCGCCGCGGTCGATCTGATCGCCGACCCCGAGCGCCTCGACCGGCTCGAGCTGAAATTGATCCCGCCCCGTTAATATCGAGGCAGGCTTCGGGGAGAAATCTAGATCCGTGACGGAGTGATGTCCGTGCGTGCCTGAGGACCGCAAAACCGGCCACGAGCTTGTCGACCTGGCTTTCGATGCCATGTTCGTGCGCGGCTTCCATGACCGCGTCATCACCTCGTGGAACAGAGGTGCGGAACGACTGTACGGGTTCAGCCGGAACGAGGCCGTCGGCCGCCGGGCTGCCGACCTGCTCGGTTCCCAATATCCAATACCGCTGGAGCAGATCGAAGACGAGCTCCGACGCACGGGGCACTGGGAAGGTGAGCTGAGGCAGCACCGCAAGGACGGAACCCAGATCGTCGTCGCAGGGCGGTGGGGCTTGCAAACGGATGCCGGGCAGCCGCTGGCAATCCTCGAGATCAACTCCGACCTCACGCGTGAGCGAACGATCTCGGAGGAGCTGCTGCAGAGCGAGCAGCGATTCTCGCTGCTCGTTTCCGCGGTCGTCGATTACGCGATCTTCATGCTCGATCCAGTCGGAACCGTCATCAGCTGGAACGAAGGTGCGCAGCGGATCAAGGGATATGCAGCCGATGAGATCATCGGCCGGCATTTCTCAAAGTTCTATCCGCCAGAAGACGTCGCGAAACACAAACCCGAGCACGCGCTGGAGGTCGCCCGGCGTGACGGACGGTACGAGGAGGAAGGCTGGCGCGTGCGCAAGGATGGCAACCGCTTTTGGGCAAGTGTCATCATCACAGTGCTGCGCGACAGCTCAGGCCAGCTCCGCGGTTACGGCAAGGTCACCCGCGATATCACCCATCGGCGAAACGAGGACGAGAGGATTCGCACTCACGCCCAGCTCATGGCCGAGCTCGAGCACACCAAGACACAATTCCTGGACCTCGCCGCCCATGAGCTCCGAGGTCCGCTGACATTGATCCGCGGTTACAACTCCATGCTCGAGGACGGCGCCATCCCACCCGAGCGCATCCCGCAGGTCGCTCGTTTGCTGGAGGGCAGGCTGGCGCAGATCGACCTGCTCGTGGAGCAGATGCTGGAAATGGCGCGGCTTGAACACGATCGCGTCGAGCTGCACCTGGAATCGTTCGATTTGCGTCAGTTGACGCTGGAGGAGATCCGCAAGTTCCAGCCCGTGGCCAACGGCCACCACCTTTCGCTGACCGCCGACAGCGTGCCGGCCATGGTGATGGCGGACCGGTCGCGGATCGGGACGATCGTCGGCAACCTGATCGACAACGCGATCAAGTACTCCCCCGGGGGTGGCGAGATCCGGTGCAGCGTCGGCACCACGAATGGCCAGGCTTTCATCACCGTGAGCGATCCGGGACTCGGGATCGCCCCCGACCACATGCCCCTGCTGTTCAAACGCTTCAGCCGCCTGCCCACGGAGGAAAACAAGAGCATTTCCGGCACAGGTCTGGCCCTCTACCTGTGTCAGGAGATCGCGCATCGTCATGGCGGAGAGATCGTCGTGGCCTCGAAGCCCAGCGAGAGCAGCGAGTTCACTTTGAGGCTTCCAGGAGGGGAGGCCACGGCCTGACGTAGGGTTGTAGGTGTTCAGGGCAAGACGCCCTGTCAGGGGAGGCGGGAGGCATGGCGGGGGTGCCGTACGTGTTGCTGGTGGAGGACGACTCCGCCATGGCCGAAATGTATCGGCACGGATTGGAACGTTACGGATTTCGGGTCGCCGTGCTGCCGGACGCCGGTGGCTTGAACCTGAGCGTCGAGAAGGACAGGCCAGACATCCTGGTCCTCGACTGGGAGTTGCCGATCGTCATGGGGGATGAAGCCCTCGAGCGGCTGCGCAAGGCCGACGGCGGCCGCGACCTTCCGGTCTTCATGCTCAGCAACTTCTCGGGGACCGGCAACGGCGCCATCGATCGGGCCTTTCGCGCCGGGGCCCTGGCATGGCTGGAAAAGGTGCACACGACGCCGGCCTTGCTGGCAACCAAACTTGCAGAGGCGCTCGGGACCGCAAGACCGGACCTCGCCGAGGAGGGGATTCCCTAGCCGTCGACCACAGCCTCAGATGGGGGGTGGCAGAGCCGCCAGGACCGCGGCCGCGGCGACCACGACCATCGCGATCCTGAACTCCGTCCGGTGGCGGCGGGCCACTGCCGCCACCAGCGCCACGCCGACGATGAGGACCTTGACCATCAGGACGCGCCCATACCCCGACGTGATCAGGGCGTCTCCGAAGTGCGTGTGCGCGAAAGCCAGCAGCAGCCCGCTCGCGATTGTCACCGTGAGCGTCCACGCCGCGTAGCGGCCGAAGCGCCGATCGGGCGCAATCAGGAAAGCGGCCAGTCCGCCTGCCCACAAACCCATCGAGCTCACATGAGCTGCCACCAGCACCTGACCCGCACCCGGCAGGCCGAGGATCGCATGCGCGCTGGCGCCGTCAAGGAGCGCGATGGCGGCGCCGGGCGCCAACAGCGGCCAGGCTCGCCGCGTCGCCAGCAGCGCCCACGTCAGCAACGCAGCGCCCAGGCGCAGCCCGATCACTCGCCCGAAGCTCGAACCGAGGACCGCGAGAGCGGTGTCGCCGTCGAAGCTGAGGCTGGCGAGCTGGCCCAGCAAAGCGAGCGGTTCGGCGGCGATGAGCAAGATCACACCCGATCCGACAACGCGCCGAAACGACTCCTGACGATGGGTTAGCAACGTGTAACCGATGACGCCGAACACGAGCGCAAAGCCGACCAGGTGCACCCACCGGGCGAGCGCCTGCAGCACCAACCCGGTCGGCGTCGCCGTGCCGATCTCGGGACCGTTCGCCAGCGCCGAGTAAGGATTGGGGCTCCCCCGTCCGACATTGAATTCAAAAGCGCCGCGGGATGGATGGGTGTCGGGGGCGAGGACCTGCCAGCTCACGACGTAGGTGCCGGTTTCGGTTGAATCAATCGCGCTGGAGAGCACGGATCCTCTGGCGACTGGGGGCGCACCCACCTGCCGCCCCGAGGGGCTGAAAACCTTGATGCCGGCGCCCGCAGGCGCCACCGCCTCGCTGAAGATGAGGGTGACCGACGCAGGAACCGTCTGGAGCAGCGCGTTGGGCGCTGGGTCGGACTGAAGCAGCTGGGCGTGCGCGAGGACGACCTGTGGCGTCAACGACGCGGCAATCGCCAAACCCGCGACTGCAAGCCGGCGCACGAGCCTCAGGAGTAGGCGGGAGCCTCCATCCCCACACCGGGCTCCAGGTCCTCGACCGGGCCCGGCCGCTCGCGCGCGATCCGCAGCACGAGCCCGGCCGCCACCAGGCACAGCAAGCCCGAGCTCATGAAAGCGAGCTGATAGTCGCCGAAGAAAGTACGCACCGCTCCGGCCGCAAAGGCGATCGACGCCGCACCGAGCTGGTGGGAGGCAAAGATCCATCCGTAGACGATGGCGAAATTCTGCTGTCCGAAGACGCGTCGCGCCAGCTGAACGGTCGGCGGCACCGTCGCCACCCAATCGAGGCCGTAGAAGACGATGAACAGGATCAGGCCGAACTGCGGGCTTCCGAAGACATAAGGAAGAAGCAGCAGGGATAGACCGCGTAGTCCGTAGTAGGCGAAGAGAAGCCAGCGGCTGTCGAAGCGGTCGGTCAGATAACCCGAGGCGAGGGTGCCGATGACGTCGAAGATGCCGATCACCGCGAGCAGGCTCGCGGCCGTGACCTCCGCCATGCCGTGGTCCATGGAGGCCGGGATCAGGTGCGTGCCGATGAGGCCGTTGGTGGACGCTCCGCAGATGAAAAAGCTGCCCGCGAGAAGCCAGAAGTCGCGCGAGCGGACGCCCAGGCGCAGGCCCCTGAAGGCGTTGACGATCGGGCTGCCGGTGGCCAGCGGCGCATTGTCCGCCTGCGTCGCGCCGTAAGCACGCAACCCGACGTCGCTCGGACGGTTGCGAAGAAAGATCGCGACCACGGGCACGACGGTGAGCGCCGCGATCGCGACGGCGACTGCGGCGGTGCGCCAGCCGAGGTACTGCGCCAGCCATCCCAGTCCCGGCAGGAAGATCAGCTGCCCCGTGGCCCCGGCCGCGGTCAAGGCGCCCAACACCAGACCCCTGCGGTGCACAAACCAGCGACCGGCAACGGTCGCCGCGAGGACCGAGGCCATGCATCCCGTGCCCAGTCCGACCACGACGCCCCACAGCAGATAGAGCTGCCACGGGGAGTTCATGACCGTGGTCAGCAGCGCGCCGGTCGACACCGTGATCAGAGCGCCCAGGGTCACCGCGCGCAGGCCGAAGCGGTCCATGAGCGCCGCGGCAAACGGCCCGGTGAGGCCGAACAGGACGAGGTTGATCGAGACCGCGATCGAGATGACCGCGCGGTTCCAACCAAATTCGTTCTGCAGCGGCACGATCAGCACGCTTGGCGTGGCGCGAAAGCCGGCCGCGCCCATCAGCGCGATGAACGTGACGGCGGCGACGACCCAGGCGTAGTGGACGCGTTTCACGGATCTATTTGTAAGAGAACCGGCGCAGGCGACTCCGGATTCGCTGCTCCTTGACGAAGGAATTCACCAGCTGTAGAATTCAACAGGTGATGAATTCAACTGGTCCCGGGAGGTAGCTGGATGGAAGATCGAACACGCGTACTTGAACCGGTCGTGGCGGCGCTCGCCGCGGGCCTCGTGGTGCTGGTCACGTTGCTCGGGCTGATCGGGACCGCGATCCGCGATCCGCGCCCTCATGACATCCCGGTCGGACTGGTCGGTCCGGCCCCCGCGCTTCAGCAGATGACCACCGGCTTCGACGCCAAGGCGCCGGGCACGTTCACATTCACGACCTATACCTCCGAGGACCAGGCCAGGGCAGGGATCGACGCCCGTGACGTCGACGCCGTCCTGGTGGTCGGCGCGGGGGCGCCTCATCTGATCGTTGCGGGCGCCGCCGGCGACGCCGTCACCGGTGTGATCACCGCTGTTTTCACCGGCGCCTTCGCGGCCCAGGGCGCACAGCTGTCGGTCGAGGTGACGCATCCCTTCGCCGCCGGCGACCCTCATGGCCTCGTCCTCTTCTTTCTCGTCCTGGCCACGATCGTCTCCACCTTTGTCGCGCAGGTGGTCCTGTTCGTGCGCGGGAGGGCAGCCCGGCTTGGGCTGTGGCTCGCCGTGGTTGGCGGATGGTCGGTGTTGGCGGGACTGGTCGGCGTCGGCATGGCGGCCTGGATCGTCGGCGGATACGACACCACCGGCGCCGCGGCCATGGTCGGGCTGGTGGCGCTCGCCTCGCTGGCCGCCGGGGCAGTCATTGCCGGCCTTTCGCGACTTCTGGGAGCGCCTGGGATCGGGCTGGCGGGGCTCGTCGTCGTCCTGCTGAATCTGATCTCCTCGGGAGGGCCCGCCGGTGCGCAGTTCCTGCCCGACGCCTATCGCGCGCTCTCGCCCTGGATGCCCGCGGGACAGCTCTTCAGTGCGCTACGGGGAGCGCTCTACTTCGATGGCCAGGGCGCCGCGGCGCCCGTCCTGCTGATGGCCGGCTGGCTCGTTGTGGGTTTGCTCTTGATGCTGCTTGGCCAGGCCGTACGGGGCCGCGTCCACTCGGCCGCCGCGATGCCCGCGGTCGCCCGCTAGCTCGACTCGAATGCCGCGCACCGGCCGGCGGCCTGGCATCGGCGGCACGCGGGACAAGATCCTCGCCGCCGCACGCGCGCGCTTCGGCGAGGAGGGCTACGACGGGGCCACGATCCGCGGCATCGCCTCGGCGGCGGGCGTCGACCCGGCCATGGTGCCTCATTATTTCGGGTCCAAGGAGGGCGTCTTTTTGGCCGCGGTCGAATTCCCCGTCGATCCGGCGGTATTCATTCCGCGACTGCTCGAGCCAGGCCTCGATGGGTTGGGCGAGCGCTTGGTGTCCTTCTTTCTGGAGACCTGGGACTCACCTGCAGGCGGATCGTTGCTGGCGCTGATCCGGTCAGTCGTGAGCAGCGACCTGGCCGCGGATCTGATGCGGGAGTTCGTCACCCGGGAGGTGCTCGGCCGGCTGGCGGTGGCGATCAAGCTCGACCATCCGCAGCTGCGCGCGGGCCTCGTCGCCACGCAGCTGGTCGGCCTGGCGATGCTGCGCTACGTCATCAAGGTGGAATCGCTCGCCGGCGCGTCGCGCGGAGAGCTCGCGCGATGGATCGGCCCGAGCATCCAGCGCTACCTCACCGACCGGGCGGTCACGGCTCGCCGGCGATGACCACCGCCAACCGGGCAGGTCAGTAAAGCTCTCCCATTTCTGGCCTCGATCTGCGCCCGAGGCTCGGTGTCATCATGGTCGCGATGTGCGACGCGAGTGCTGGGGAGGCGAGGGGTGGCGGTAGGTGAGCTCGCTGACACGATCGCCGGGTTCGCCCTGTTCGCGGACCTGACCACGCCCCAGCGCGAGAACGTGGTCGACGTTTTCACCGAGCAGTGGTTTGCCGATGAAGAGAAAGTCCTCCGTCAGGGGTTCAGCGGCTCCGGCCTCTACATCGTGATCGACGGCGCGGCCGCAATCCGGATCGACGGGGTCGATCGAGCGACGCTGCGGGCCGGTGATTATTTCGGCGAGATCTCCTGCCTGCTTGGCGAGGCGCCGACGGCGGACATCGTTGCCATCGGAGCGCTGCGCTGCCTTGTCCTGCCCAGCACGCAGGTGGAGAGCTTCCTCAAGGCCAGTCCGAACATCATGTTCCGTCTCCTTCAGGGCGAAGCCCGCAAGGTGCGCACCACGACCAAGTGGCTGAGCTAGAGCCGAAGCCCTTTCCGCCAGGTCGCTACCCACTCATCGTCGTCGGCAGCGGGCCCGGCGGTCTGCAGCTGACCTACTGCCTCACGCGGCTCGGCGTCGATCACGCCGTGCTTTCGCAGGATGACGCCCCGGGCGGCATGTTTCGGCGCTGGCCGGTTTTCCAGCGCATGCTCAGCTGGACCAAGCCATACACGGGGTTCGACCGCAGCTCGCGCGAGTACGAGCGCTACGACTGGAACAGCCTGCTCGCCGAAGAGGAGTCCTGCCGAGGCGTCATGCCCGGGGTCATGGACGGCACGTCCTACTTCCCATCGCGCCCGGAGATGGAGCGGGGGCTTGTGCTGTTCGCCGAGCGCACCGGAGTTCGCGTGCGGTATGGCTGCCGCTGGGAGACCACACGCAAGGACGCCGGCGGTGACCTGGTGCTGGGCACCTCCGACGGCGAATATCGTGCGCCGATCGTGGTTTTCGCCGTCGGCGTGGCGCAACCATTCCGGCCACCGATACCCGGACTTGCCGACGTGCCCCACTACGGCGAGCTGCGGTCCGTGGAGACTTACGCCGACCGCCGCGTCTTCATCATCGGCAAGCAAAACTCGGGATTCGAGATCGCCTCCGGCCTGCTCCCGTGGGCGAGGCAGATCATCCTGGCCTCGCCGAGCCCGGCCAAGCTGTCGGTCAACACCCACTCGCTGGTCGGCGTGCGCGCGCGGTACGTCCAGCCGTACGAGGATTCGGTGCTTGCGGGCGGCGTGATCATCCTCGACGCGTCGATCGAGGAGGTGAAGCTGGCCGGCACGGTGTACCAGGTCAGCACCCGGAACGCTCGTGAGAATCTGAGCCTCGTCGTCGAGGTCGACGATGTGATCGCGGCGACAGGTTTCACCGCTCCTCTGCGCGATCTGCCTGAGCTGGGCGTGAGGATCGTCGGCCAGAGCAGGTTGCCGGTCCAGACGCCATTCTGGGAAAGCGCATCGGTGCCCGGGATTTATTTCGCCGGCACGATCAACCAGGGCTCGCAGGGCATGATGAAGCACGGCATCCCAAGCAACTCCGGCGCGGTCCAGGGCTACCGCTACAACGCCCGCGTGCTGGCCCGCCACCTGGCTGAGGCCCATTTCGGCGTCAAGACCGCGAGACGGCCGATGGCCGCCGACGAGGTGATCCCGTTCATGTGCGCCGAGGCGCGATACGGGCCAGAGCTCTGGCATCAACGCTCGTACCTTGCCCACGTCATCTCGATCGACGCCGACCGCGGCATCGTGGACGAGGGCATCAGCCCGCTGGCCACGTTCGTCGACCTTGAAGGCCCTGACGGAGCCGCGATCGCTCTCGAGTCGAACGGGCACGACGACCTGTATCCGATCGTGTACGTCCGCCGCCACGGCGCAGCGGTCAAAGAGCACCTGTTGCCGGGTCATCCGCTCCTCGACTTCGAGCGCGACGAGCATCGTTCCGCGATCGCGGCTGCGCTGGAGCCGCTCTTGAGCCCCTCGCTGTCGCGGCCACGGAGTTGACCCTTCCGACCGGCACCGTGACCTTCCTCTTCACCGACATCGAGGGGTCGACGCGCCTGATGCAGCAGCTCGGCGAACAGTACGTGCAGCTGCAGATGGTGCATCACCAGATGCTGCGAGATGCATTTCGGAGCAACGAGGGACGGGAGCTCCGCACCGAAGGAGATTCGTTCTTCTGTGTATTCGCGAGCGCGATGGACGCTTGCCAGGCCGCGGCCAGCGCGCAGCGCTCCTTTGCCCAACATTCCTGGCCCGACGGCGCCGCGATACGGGTCAGGGTCGGCCTTCATACGGGCGAGGCGCCCCTGATGGGCGACGAGTACATCGGCCTGGACGTCCATCACGCGGCGCGGATCGCCGGTGCCGCGTACGGGGGCCAGATCCTCGTTTCCGAGAGCACCAAAGCGCTGGTCGTGGAAAGCCTGCCAGACGAGCTCGCGCTGCGGGACCTGGGCACCCATCGCCTGCGCGACCTGGCAAGGACTGAACGCCTCTTCCAGCTGATCGTGGCCGGCGTGCCTGATGAGTTCCCTGCCCTGCGCACGCTCGACAGGACGCCCAACAACCTGCCCACCCAGCTGACCAGCTTCGTCGGCCGCTCCGACACGGTCCTGCAGGCCAAACAGCTGCTGCAAGGCAAGCGCCTGCTGACGCTGACCGGCCCAGGCGGCATCGGCAAGACGCGGCTGAGCCTCCAGGTTGCGGCGGAGGCGTTCGACCAGTTTCCCGACGGCGTGTATTTCATCGCGTTGTCGGCGGTACGGGATCCGGATCTCGTTCCCTCCGTGATCGCCCAGGCCCTGAATCTGCAGCTGGTCGGCAACCGGCTGCCGCTGGACGGGCTGATCGAGCATCTCCGCAACAAGAAGCTGCTGTTGGTCCTGGACAACTTCGAGCAATTGCTCCCCGCCGCTGCGGGATTCCCGTCGACGCTGCTCCAGGCCGGGGCCGACTTGAAGGTGATCGTCAGCAGCCGCGCGGCCCTCCGCGCATATGGCGAGCAGGAGTTCGCGATCGAACCTCTTCACCTTCCCGACCCGAAGGTGCACCCTTCGCTGGAGGCCCTCTCGCAGTACGAGGCCGTGAAGCTTTTCATCGAGCGCGCGCTGGCCGCCAAGCCGGACTTCCAGGCCACGAACGAGAATGCCCCCGCCATCGCCGGCATCTGCGAGCGGGTGGATGGCCTACCTCTCGCCATCGAGCTGGCCGCGGCACGAATCAAGCTCTACTCGCCGCAGGCGCTGTTGAGCCGACTCGAAAAGAGCCTGAGCGCGCTGGGTGCCGGAGCCCGCGACCTCCCAGGCCGGCAGCAGACCCTGACCGGCGCCATCGCCTGGAGCTACGACATGCTGGATCCTGCTTTCAAGCGCCTGCTGGCGCGCTTCTCCGTCTTCGCCCGCGGCGCCGGGCTCGAGCAGGCGGAAGCTGTGTGCGGACCGGCCGATGAGATCGGCGCCGATGTCCTGACCGGACTGGAAGAGCTGGCCGACCAGAGCCTCATCCGCCGCATGCCGGACTTCGACGAGCCCCGGCTGCTCATGCTGCAGACGATTCGAGAGTTCGCCGCTGAGCGTCTTCAGGAGAGCGACGATGCGGAAGTGATTCACGACCGCCACGCGGAGGCGTATGCGGCGATGGTAGAAGAGGCGCAGAAGCGACTTTTCGGCGGCGAGCGCAAGGCGCAGCTCGACCGGCTGGAGCGAGACCTCGACAACTTCCGCGCCGCGCTCGACTGGTGCATCTCGCTTCAGCGCACTGAGACGGCGCTGCGCCTCGGGGCGGCGATGTGGCGCTTCTGGCAGATGCGCGGTCACCTGCACGAAGGGCGCGGGCGGATCGAGGCCGTGCTGGCGCTCCCTGGCGTGGATAAGCATCCGGCCGCCCACCGCCGCGCGCTCGAGGCGGCCGGGGGCATCGCTTACTGGCAGGCAGACATGCGCGCGGCGCAGGCCTGGTACGACGACTGCCTTGTGCTGACGAGGGCAACCGGCGACAAACGGGCGATTGCAAATGCGATCTACAACGACTCTTTTCCCCACGTCGTCGGAAGGACCGACATGACAAAGGCGCTTCCCCTGCTCGACGAGGCACTGACTCTGTTTCGCGAGCTGGACGACCCACCCGGAATTGCCCGCTGCCTGTGGGGCATCGGCAACGTCCATCATTTTCTGCAGGAATACACCGCGGCCGTGCCTCCACTCGACGAGTCGATCAACCTGTTTCGAAAGCTCGGCGAGAGCTTCGGGCTCGGATGGTCTCTGCACACGCGAGCCCTGGTCGCCATCAATCTCGGTGACCCCGCCACCGCGGAGCCCCTCGTGACCGAGGCCTTGGGCCTGTTCTCCAAGGCCGGTGACATATCGGGTGTCACGATCCTTCTCGATGATTCCGCGCAGATCGCGCGGCTGCGCGAGCACCGGTTGCGCTCTCTCCGGCTCGCCGGCGCGGCGGCCGCGATGCAGGCCAAGAGTGGGGCCCAGATCGCGACTCTGGCCAACGCGATCGGTGGCAGACCGGTGGCCGCCGCCGAAGACGAGGAGGAGAGGAGGGCGTTTGAGGCTGGCCAGGCGATGAGCCCCGACGAGGCCGTCGCCTACGCGTTGAATCAAGAGACCCACGCGTGAGCAATGAACCCGTCCCCGTGACCGGGGTCTGCGAGATCGCGCTCGAGATGGCCGACCTGGAGGCGGGCGAAAGGTTTTACGCCGGACTGCTCGGCCTGCCGGTGGTCGAGACGTGGTCGGACCGAGGCGGCGCGATCTGGTTGATGGCGGGAGACCAGACCCGGATCGGGCTGTGGCGCCCGCAGCTGGGGCTCGGTGGCGGGCGGGGTGGCGTGCATGTCCACTACGCGATGCACCTGCCGGCTGCGGCCTACCAGGCGGCGGTCGATCGACTGCGCGCGGAGTCCCGGCAGCAATTGAGGGGGATCTATAGATGCGATTTGTGACCCGGAAGAACGCCGCCGTCGACCGGATCGCGTGCCCGTGGCTGATCCGGCGATTCCTCGACAAGGAGGCCGAGTTCCTGTACGTCGACCCGCAAGAGGTCGCTCGTGTGGCCCGGGAAAAGGACGCTGTGCCGTTCGACGTCGACGGGGCCGAGCTTGGCCATGTCGACGGGCGGTGCTCGTTCGAGTCCATCTTGCTCAAGTACGGCCTCGACGACCCCGCCCTCGGCCGCCTGGCCAGGATCGTGCACGGTGCCGACATCGAAGCGGACGTAGCCCAAACACCTGAGGCCGCCGGCCTGAAATCGATCGCGATGGGATTCCGCAGCATTTACGGCGACCGCGACCACGAAAAGCTGGAGGCTCAGATGCCGATGTACGACGCCCTGTACGCGTGGTGTCGCGAGGGGCTGGCCTCAGAGGTGTAACCGGCGGTCATATCGTCTTGACAATCTCACTATATCGCGTCACGATATAGCGAAGGACGATATATGGGACTTCGCGACGACGCCGATCTGCTGATTCTCACCAGCCTCGCCGGGGGGGCAAGGCACGGCTACGCGATGATCGAGGACATCGCGTCGATCACCGGCATCCGCCTGGGGCCGGGCACCCTCTACGGCGCGATCGGCCGCCTCGAAGCGGAGGGCATGATCGAGGCGCTGGAGATCGACGACCGGCGCCGGCCCTACCAGATCACGCCGGAGGGCCGCCGGCGGCTGGAGACCGAGATCGGCGGCATGAAGGGCCTCATCGCGGCCGGGCTGCGACGGCTCAAGCGGGCCTGATGCGAAAGCCGGCCGCGGTGGTTTCTGTGCTGCTCCTGGGCCTGCTCGCGGTCGGGGTCGCCGAAGCGACACTGGCGGCTCTCATGGTCCTGTTCAGCACGATCCTCAAGCTCAACCTGTCGGTCGAGCTGGGACCCCACTACCTGCAACTGACCCTGCCCGCTGCTCCGTTCCGGCCAGCGCTTGCTGTCTACAGCGCGGGTTGGATCGCATCGGTCGCATTCACCGCCCTCTGTGGGCTGGCCGCGGCCACATGGAAATTCCGTCGCTGGAGGCCATCCCGATGAAGGGCCTCCTGCGCCTCTATCCCAGGTCGTGGCGCGAGCGGTACGGCCGCGAGCTGGAAGCTCTCGTCGACGACCTGCCAGGCAGGACCGGCGTTGCCTTCGACCTTTTGCTTGGCGCTGCCATGGCGTACGCGGCGGTGATACGGGGCAACCGGATCCTGAGCTCCGCGGGCGCATACCTGCATGGGGTCTGCGTGGCGGTCCTGCTCCAGGCGATCGCTTTCGTACTCCTCGTGCTGTCCTCGCAGCGGTCGCCAGACGGCGTCAACACCGATGTCGCGCTCGGGTCCTTGCGTTTCGCCGCCATCGTGTGGCCCGTTTACCTGGGACCTCAATCGCTAGGCGCATTTGTG
>Ga0209159_1000838_pt1 | contig 25866 bp, 31 predicted proteins | sample GraSoiAngelo_144_FD_185901 | JGI IMG/M metagenome (GOLD analysis project Ga0209159, IMG submission 185901) | Grasslands soil microbial communities from the Angelo Coastal Reserve, California, USA - 14_1009_02_40cm (SPAdes) (version 2) | ecosystem: Environmental > Terrestrial > Soil > Grasslands ...
CAAATTGGTGATGTCGAATCATCCCATGGGCATCGACGAAATAGAGGGCCGGCCAGTAGTGGTTCTCAAACGCCTCCCAGATCCGATAGTCGCTGTCGAGCGCGATCGGATATTCCACCCGCATGTCCCTGGCGGCTCGGCGAACGTTGTCGACGTTTTTCTCGAAGGGGAATTCCGGGGTGTGGACGCCGATCATCACCAGGCCGCGGTCCTTGTACTTTTCGGCCCAGGCCCGGACATAGGGCAGCGTGCGGAGCCAGTTGATGCAGGTGTATGTCCAGAAATCGATCAGCACGACCTTTCCCTGCAGGTCATCCGGGGTCAATGGCGGCGAGTTGAGCCACCCGGTGGCCCCGGCGAGCGGCGGCATCCGACCGGAGCGCCCTTCACCAGCCCAGATGGAGCCGGGATGGAGCGCGGCCAGCGACAGTTCTTTCGCCTTCATTGTGAATCCTCCCTGGCTAACGCTTCGGCGTCCATAACCGCCTGGGCTAAGGCCTGCGGCGCTTCTTGGGGCACGTTGTGACCGATGTCCTTCAGGATGCGGTGGGAATACTTGCCCGAAAACTTCGCGCGGTAGGTTGTCCCGTCCGCCCGCGGTCCGTCGAAATCGCTGCCAATGGTGATGGTGGGCACCCGGATGACCGGTTCTTCAGACAGCTTCTGCTCGAGATCGTCATAGCGCGGCTCGCCTTGAGCCAGGCCAAGGCGCCAGCGGTAATTGTGGATGACGATGTCGACGTGATCCGGGTTGTCGAATGCGTCGGCGGTGCGGTCGAAGGTGGCATCGTCGAAGGCCCATTTCGGCGACCCCAGCTTCCAGATGAGCTTGTTGAACTCGCGCGTGTATTTGCTGTAGCCAAGCCGGCCGCGTTCAGTGGCGAAATAGTACTGGTACCACCATCCGTATTCGGCCTGGGGAGGCAACGGCTGGCGGTTGGCCTGAAGGCTTGTGATTATGTAGCCGCCCACGGCGACGAGCGCCCTGCAGCGTTGTGGCCAGAGTGCGGCGATGACGTTCGCCGTGCGAGCGCCCCAATCAAACCCGGCGACGATCGCCGTCTCGATCCGCAGCGCGTCCATGAGCGCGATGATGTCGAGAGCAACCGCCGATTGCTGGGCATTGCGGAAGGTCTCACCGGATAGAAAGCGGGTCGTCCCATACCCCCGCAGATACGGGACGATCACCCGGTAGCCCGCCGATGCCAGCACGGGCACGACCTCGACAAAGCTATGAATGTCGTAGGGCCAGCCGTGCAGCAGCACGACCAGGCGACCATTCGAGGGGCCCACTTCCGCGTATCCAATATTCAACACACCAGCATCGGCCTGCTTCAGCGGTCCGAATGCCTTGTTCATCCCCGGCACAGGCGCTGTCGCGGCCAGCTTTGCCTCTTTGATTGTGCTCATCCTCTTCCCGGTTGTCGTTAATCGTGAACCCTGATCCCGGAATGTCAAGTCTTGAACTGGAGCGATTCGACGCGTGACGGCTCGAAACGCCAGCGGGTCGCGCCGAATGGTTCGGCTGTGGCCACACCGAAGGCGGTCGACGGGGTCATGACGTAGAGGTTCCACGGCGCGGGCCCCGCGCTCGGTGCGCTGTAGTCGGCGGTTAGGGCGCCGTCACTGACGCTCGCCGGCCATCCCTGCGCGTTGTAGAGTTCCGCGAGGCGACGGAGCGTCGGCTCGTCGGTCACCAAGTGGGCAGTACCCTCCACCACGAGGTCGAGCCCGCTGAGAGCTACTGAGATGACGCAGTTCGGATTCACGGCCAGGTTCCGGCTTTTGCGCGTCCCGGCGCCACTCGTGAAATACAATCTGCCGTCGGCCCACAGTGCGCCCACCCCAGCGACGTGCGGCCGCTCGTCGGGGCGAACCGTGGCCAGCCACCACGTTTTGTGGGCGGCTGCCTCCCCGGACGGCTTCCTGCTGGCCGCCTCGAGTTCCTTGAGCGCACGCGACCAGGGGATGGGCTCGCTGCCGTATATGTCGAGGTTCTTCTGGTCCATCTCGATGCCTCCTATCGCAACCGCGGAGTTCCAAGACTTGGTCTGCTCCCAGTAACAACCTTAAGACCGTCGCCTGCGGTCAAATTCATCGGTCCATCGCTCAGGCTTCGGCTCGGCGCGCCAGGGTCAGCGCCTCCTCCAGCTCCATGCTGCGTCCCTGCTGCCAGCATCGCTCCGCCTCGTCCTCGCTGAGCTGCGCTCGCGCCTCAGCAGCCGGGTCTCCTTCCAGCATGCCGCCGAAGCCAGGTGGCGGACCGCCGCCGATCCGATCCCGCAAGGATTCCGCCGCACCCACCAACCTCAATGCTTCCTGGGGGCGTCCCTCCCAGACCGCCAGGAAGGCCAGGTCCCGAAACGCCAACCCGATCCCGGTCGCGTTGCCGGCCTCACGGAACGAAGCCAGCGCCTCCAGCGCCGCCGACCGGGCCTCGCGCGGGCGGCCGGCGCGACCATAGGCGAAGGCAAGCCAGATCAGGTCGAACGCCAGCTGAAGACGGTCGCCCAGGCGGCGCCAGATCGCGACGACTTCTTCGAGTCTTGCGATCGCGCTCTGCCAGTCGCCGGCCTGAGCATCACGCATCACCAGCATCGCTAGAGCCCGAGCAACGCCATGCTCGACTTCCGCGGCCCGGAACAGATCGAGGCTCTCCTCGAGCAGGGCTGCTGAACGGTCAACATCTCCGGACGCCCCGGCGACGAAGGCCTGGTTATATAGCGCCTCAGCAATTCGTGCTGGCTCGCCCAGCTCGCGTTCAATCGCAAGTGCCTCGCCGTAGAACGCTCCGGCACGGTCGCGGTCGATCTGCCACCAGGCGATGCCGCCCGCGCCGGTCAGCGCCTTCGCCCTGGCCGCTGTCCTGCCCTGCCCTGATGGCATCGCCAGCAGCTCGTTGAGCCAGCCGCGGCCCTCGGCCAGGTGCCCGTGCTGTTGCCAGAACCGCCATAGCGCCCCGGCCGCCTCTTGGCCGAGGTCGGCTTCGCCGGCGTCGATCGCCCAGCGCAGCGCCGCCCGGAGGTTGTCGAGCTCTCGCTCGCATTGCCCGAGCCACCCAGCCTGCTCCTCTCCGGTCAGCTGTCCCTCGGCCTGCCGAACGAGGTTCAGGAAATATTCACCGTGACGACGACGCGTGGGATCAAGCTCGCCCTCAGTCAAGAGTGCTTCCTGACCGAACTGCCGAATCGTCTCGAGCATGACGAATCGTGGAAGACCGTCCGCGGGGTCGAGTGGCCGAACCAGCGACTTGTCGACGAGCGCCGACAGCCCTTCCAGAGGCTCCATTTCCAGCCGTTCCGGTTCAGCGACAGCCTCGCCGGCTTCAAGCGTCCAGCCACCACTGAAAACCGAAAGCCGCCTGAACAGGCTCTGCTCGGGCTTGTCGAGGAGGTCGTAGCTCCAGGCGATCGCCCCTCGCAAGGTTCGCTGTCGTTCGGGCAACGTTCGACCGCTAGAAGCCAGCAGGGAGAGACTGCCCTGGAGACGAGGCAGCATCTGTTGCGGCGTCAGCACCTTGACCCGCGTGGCAGCAAGTTCGATGGCGAGTGGCAACCCATCCAGCCGAGCCGTTATCTCTGCCACCGCCTGAGCATTATCAGTAGTGATCCGGAAGCGTGGCTGGACTGCGAGGGCGCGCTCCGTGAACAGCCGCACTGCCTCGGAGCGGCTCAGGGTCTCGATATCACCAATTGACTTCGGGTCCGGCGGTTCCAGCGGAGGAACTACGTACTCGTGCTCCCCCCGGAGTGCCAGCACCACTCGAGATGTGATTAGCACTTTCAGCCTCGGTGCCGTTGAGACGAGCTCCTCGACCACCCCGCCTGCCGCGACGAGCTGCTCAAAGTTGTCGACGACAAGCAGGAGTTCTTTGTGCTGCAGGTGCGCCTTGAGAGTCTCGAGTATCGGAACGCCGGCCACTTCCGCAACGCCGAGTGCGCGTGCAATCACCGCGGGAACCAGGCCGGGGTCCGTGACCGGCGACAGGTCCACGAAGAACGCTCCATCCGTGTAGTCGCGCACTGTTTCCGCCGCAACCTGCAGGGCCAGGCGGGTCTTTCCCGTTCCTCCCGGACCCGTGAGCGTCAGGAGACGCACTCGAGAGAGCAATTCGCGGATCTCACCGATCTGGTCCTCACGTCCGACGAATGACGTCAGCTGCAGCGGCAAGTTGTTCGGCCTGGCCTCCAGCGTGCGTGGTGGCGGAAATTCAGCCGGGAGCCCATCAATAATCAGGTCGTAGAGGTGCTCGGGCTGGAGGATGTCTTTCAAGCGGTGTTTCCCGAGGTCGCGAAGACGCGCTCCAGCCGGAAGAGAGTGCTCGATGAGCGCCCGGGTGGCCTCGGAAACGATCAGCTGCCCGCCATGTGCCGCACTGGCGATCCGAGCCGCACGGTGCACGTCCATCCCCACATAATCCGATCCGCTGAGGACGCCGTCTCCCGTGTGTAGACCCATTCGAACGCGAACGGAGTGGCCCGGCGGCCAGACGTGGGCGGCGAGGCCTCGCTGCGCGGCGACCGCGGCTCGGACTGCTCCCGGAGCGCTGGAGAACGCAGCGAAAAAGGAATCGCCTTCAGTGCCTACTTCGGCCCCGCCGGCCGCGGCAAGTGCCTCCCGGATGATCAGCTGATGCTGCTTCCAGACGGAAGCGTAACCATCGCCCAGCTCCCTGAGCAACTGCGTCGAGCCCTCGATGTCGGTGAACAGGAAGGTGACGGTGCCTGTGGGTAGCTCAGCCATCCCTTTACCTGGTCGGAACTGCCCCATTCGTGATGTTCATGCCGGCCGCCGTCATCGCAGCAGCGTGATCGGACGCGATCAACGCCGCCATGTTCCCAACGTCGGCGAGCGTCGTGAGCCGCCGCAGCATGGTCTTGTCGCGCATCCAGGCGATCAACTCGCCGCTCGTCATCGGATGACTGGTTCCGTAGGCCGGCTGGATACCGCCGGGATCATGAAGCGCCTCGGGGATTCCGGTTGTTTGCAGCCAGACGACGCGGATCCCCAGGGGGCCGAGTTCGCACGCCCATTGACGGCAGAGGCTTTCCACGGCGTCGAAGGCGACGCCGGTGCCGCCTATCTCGGGGATGGCCTGACGCGCCGTCGTGGCAGTTATCGTCATGATGATGCCCGATCGGCGCGTGGCCATCTGCCGCGCGGCCGCTCGGAAGGTCAGGAATTTCGACCTCACGGCGGTGGATATCGGCCTCGCAAAGTCTTCGAAGGGCATTTCGAGCAGGGGGCTGCCGTGAACATCTCCATGACTGATCGCATTGAAGGAGATGTCCAGGCCGCCCGCCTTCCGGGTGATGGCTGCGGCGTGTTCCTCCACCTTGCCCTCGTCCAGCGCATCGACCTCGGCCACCTCTGCGATGCCGCCGAGGGCTGAGATTTCGCTGGCGACCTTGTCCAGTGTGACACGAGTTCTACCCGCCAAGAAGACGCGAGCCCCTTCGCGAGCGAAAGCGCTGGCGACCGCCGCCCCGATTGCACCGCCCGCCCCATAGACCACCGCGTTCTTGTTCTCGAGAAGCACTTCATCCCTCCGGGTTGATCATGAGTGAGTGAGAGCGTTGGACCCCAGGACAACTGATCCGATCCCTGTCTATCTTGGACACTAGCTCACCTGCCGGGACACCACTATCTATAGCAAGGATGCGGGAACATCTCACCCGGAGCGAAGAGATGGAGCTAACTACCGGCGCTCGGTGGTACAGTCCATTCAATCTTCGTCGATGGCAGGGAAGGGTCCATGGCAACGGTAAATGTGCGGTACATGGTCGACGACGTCAATACCGCTGTGGCCTTCTACACCACGCACTTTGGATTCACTCGGCTCTCCCAGGCAGGCCCGGCGTTCGCTGACGTCTCGCGCGGCGACCTGAGACTCCTGCTCAGCGGTCCAAGCAGTTCGGCGGGCCGACCCATGGCTGATGGCGAGCGTCCGCGAGCTGGGGGCTGGAACCGGATCCAGCTGATTGTGGATGATGTGGCCGGAGAAGTTGAGCGACTCGCGGCCGCCGGATTGAAGCCTCGAAACGATGTCGTCACTGGGCCAGGTGGATCTCAAGTGCTCTTTGTCGATCCTGCCGGCAACCTGATCGAGCTGTTTCAGCCCGCTGGCTAAGCCGATCTAGACTAGGGGCAAAACGTCCAGCCGTGCCTGCAGACTTGTTTGAATCGGCCTACCTCGGAACCCCGCCATGGGACATTGGCCGCTCACAGCCCGCGATCATGCGGCTGGCCGAGACCGGCCAGATCACCGGGCTGGTCCTGGACGTCGGGTGCGGGACCGGTGAAAACGTCCTATACCTTGCCGAGCATGGCTTCGCCGCGGCAGGAGTCGATGGCGCGCCGACCGCGATCAGGAAGGCGCGGGCCAAAGCAAGACGGCGTGGACTCAAAGCTCGCTTCGAGCTCGCCGACGCGCTAGACCTCGCCGTGCCCAAGCAGCCATTCGACACCGTCATTGATTCGGGGCTGTTTCATGTGTTCTCCGACGACGACCGTGCCCGCTTCAGAGATAGCCTCGGGCGAGTCATTCGGCTCGGCGGCACCTACTATCTGATGTGCTTCAGCGACGAGGAGCCTGGCGATTGGGGACCGCGACGGGTAACTCAGCTCGAGATCAGGTCGGTCTTTAGCGATGGCTGGCGCGTCAACTACATCCAGCCATCGGCCTTCGAGACGAATCTGGGACAAGCCTACGCATGGCTCGCCTCGATCTCGCGCACTGGCCGATGAATTCGAGGCATAGGCGGAGTCTTGATCCTGGGCACGAGCTTCCATTGACCACACAAGGAGCACAAGCATGAAGACCGGTTTGACAACCGATGTGAAGGGCACCGGCCAGTACGCCGAGGTTAACGGCCTCAAGCTCTACTACGAGACTCATGGGGCGGGACGCCCGCTCATCCTGCTGCACGGTGGGCTTGGGTCGGGCGAGATGTTTGGGCCGGTTCTTCCGCAGCTGGCGGAGCGCCACCAGGTGATCACCCCCGACCTGCAAGGGCATGGACGTACCGCGGACATCGATCGACCGATCGACGTCCGGCTCATGGCCGGCGACATCGCGGCACTGATCGACCACCTCAGGTTGGACAAACCGGACCTCGTGGGCTACTCACTCGGTGGTGGTGTAGCGCTACACACAGCGGCGCAGTACCCCGCGAAGGTCCGCCGGCTCGTTGCGGCCTCAGCGAACATCCGGCCCGACGCGATCTATCCGGAGATGCGGGTGCAGCAGGGTCAGGTGAACGCGGCTGCTGCCGAGTTCATGAAGGACACGCCGATGTACCAGCTGTACCAAAGGGTCGCGCCACGCCCTGAGGACTTCCCTCGACTACTCGAGAAGATTGGGGCATCGATGTCGAAGGACTTCGACTACTCTGCAGAGGTCCGCGGACTCCAGATGCCGACGCTCATCGTCGCTGGGGATGCCGACATGGCGCCGCCGAGCCACTACGTCGAGGTGTTCAAGCTGCTCGATGGCGGGCTCAGGGACGGCGGATGGATGGGCGAGGGCCGGCCCAAGGGCGGGCACGCGCTCGCGATCCTGCCGGGCGTAACCCACTACAACATGGGCATTTCGCCACTATTCGCTGCGGTTACTCTCGCCTTCCTCGAAACCTAACGACCCCGCAGACTACGCGGCGCTCTCCGTACTCGCCCAGACGAACCATAGCCGGAGAAGGGCGCGAAGGCCGTCGCCATCGAACGCGACGGCGTTTTCCAGGTCGGGCATGCGGTAGGAGAGGCGAAGGTGCGCTGGATCCGAGCCGAGGGCAACAAACACCGTGTCCCCTTGCCGGGTGAGCGCTTCCAGAATCCGTCGCTCCCCATGGGTGAAGTCGGCCAGATCAGTCGCCCGCTTGAGGTAGAGAAAGCGTCCGTTCAGCTGCAAGACGCCGACCGAGGTAACGACGAGATCTTCCGCCGTCTCCGGGACAAGGGATTTATCCTGCTCTAACCAATCGAACCAGCCCGATTGCTCGGCGTGAGTCTTGGCCATCTCCATAGCCATAACGACGCAGGCCGCTGGGCTCTTTCGCACCCAAATTTTGACCAGCCACCCGACCGGCCTGGCGGTCAAGACCCAATTGGCTGCGTAAGTTGGGCGCGGCCGATGAGTTTTCGACCATGCCGTAGTCTGAGAGGGCATCACCAACAAGGAGGCGCGGGCAACAGACATGAGAAAGCTCATCGTTTTGTCGTTCATCACGCTCGATGGGGTTATGCAGGCTCCTGGTGGACCGGGGGAAGACGACAGCGGCGGCTTCAAATACGGCGGATGGTCGGTCGGCTACTTCGACGACTTCCTGGGAAACGTCATGACTGAGCAGATGGGACACCCGCTCGATCTGCTCCTCGGCAGGAAGACCTACGACATCTTCGCCGCCTACTGGCCCCGTCTGGGGGATGACGACCCGGCTGCGCGTGTGATCAATCGGGCCAGGAAATACGTTGTCTCACATCGTCCGGTCAACCTTGATTGGAAAACAACCGTCCCAATCAGCGGGGACGTCGCCGGGAAGATCAGTCAACTGAAGAAGGATGACGGCCCGGAGATCCAGGTTCATGGTAGCGGCAACTTGATTCAGACTTTGCTGAAGAACGACCTGGTCGACGAGTTCTGGCTCAAGACCTTCCCGGTTGCCCTTGGCTCAGGAAAGCGCCTATTTGCGGAGGGGACGATGCCGGCTGGATTCACCCTTACACAAAGTCGGATCTCGCCAAGCGGGGTTGTCGCGAGTTCCTACGCACGCGCCGGGGAGGTAAAGTTGGGCTCGTTTGAGCTGACAAGTTCAAGCCAGGAAGCTACCCGGCAATAACGGCACGACGATGACCGAATGGACGAGCGACGAGTTCACCCGGATCGGAAGCGCGGAGGAGCTACAGATCGCGTCACGCCGACGCGACGGCACGCTGCGAAAACCAGTGACCATCTGGGTGGTCCGCGACGGCGATAGCCTCTACGTCCGATCCGTGAAGGGGTCTTCGGGCGCCTGGTTTCGTGGCACGAAGGAGAGGCACGAAGGTCGGATCCAGGCCGGCGGCGTCGAGAAAGAGGTCACCTTCGTGGACGCCGACCATGACATCGACGACCAAGTCGACGCTGCTTACCGGGCCAAATACCGGCGCTACGCCGGAAGCATCCTCAACAGCGTGCTGACCCGTCAGGCGCGATCCACAACGATCAAACTCACGCCGCGCTCGACAGGCTCTTAGGTCAGCTGGGGAAGAGTCCCTAGGCCGGAACAGCGGGAGTGTGCTCGACCCTAACATCCGCTCGCTGACCGTTCTCCGACACAGCGAACGTTACGTAGACGTGCAGAACCTTGTTCTTGCCCGGCTTGAGACCGTGGTCGAAGGGTAGCGGAGCGTTCCACGAATCGGATGCCTCGGCCTGGACTGGCCCGGGCTTTGCCGGGGTTGACCAGTCCCCTAGCTTGCGAAAACCGCGCCCCCAGAGGACGGCCCGGATGGACAGCTTCGAAAGATCGACCGCAAGCGGTTTGTCGCCCAGGTGGACCAGCCGCGCGCTTCGCCCATCCTCCCCCACCTCGAGACCCACGGCCGCCTGGGGCATGCTGACCAGCTCGCCGAGCAGCTTGCGCACGTGAGTTGCCAGCTGTCCCCACGGTCCCTCTATGTAGTCGTCGCTGCCCATCGTCGCGGTGGCGCCTTCGACCTGGAACCGCTCGGCGGACCCATCCATTGTCGGCGGCCGGCTGACGTCGCCCTGCGCAGCCGCCTTCTCCGCTTCTGTTTTGAGCCGGCTCAACTCATCCGCCGAAAGCTTTCCCGCGAAGCGGCCGACGGAGGGCGCGATCGAACGCCACATCGTGAAGCTGCCATCGTCCTCTACCTGCAGGCCCTCGTTGTCGGGCGGAGGTACGCGGCCTCCGATGCGCGCGTAGCTGACGATCATGTCTCCCCCGTCATCTTTCCCCTATCATCGCTGCCTCGGTTCCCACGCACCGCCCTTGGTGTGTGCCACGATCTGGGTGAATTCGCGGACGTGGCGCGGCTCCGCCCCATGCTCGTGCTGGTCGGCCTGCCGCGACGGATCGCCCATGATCGAACCGCTGTCGTAGCTGAGCACCTCGATCACCTGGTACTTGTCATTCGGGATGCTGCCGAGGTCAAAGTTGGTCAGACCCGTGTCGAGGTCCTTCACCAGGTCGCCAGTCGTGGCGAACGCCGGCGATGCCTGGACGCCGAGGTTCGGAGGGGCAGCGGCCACGTGCGCCACCGCCGCGACGGCCACAGAAGGTAGCGCCCTGTAGGCCGCAATCACTCGCTGGGCGAAGGCTCCCTGGCCCATCCCCGCGACCACCTGGGCAGCCGGACTCGGACTCACGCTGGGCGCGGACCTGTTAACGATCGCGGTTTGTAGCTGCTGAGCCACCTGCGCGGGAGTCTTGCCGCTGGTCGGTCCAGTTGTCTGGCCGACCGGTGCTTCGTATCCAGTGCTGGCGCGGTAATCCGCGGCAGTTTGCTGATACTCGTCCTTGAGTCCGATCATGTGTCCGAACTCGTGCGAAACCGTGTTGGCGATGTTCGGGTCTACCACGAAGAACCTGCCCGCGTCGGATCGCCCAGCCCCCGGCATCACCCTCACTGTGCGGGCAGACGGATCCGTGGACTGGATCGGATTGAAGGCGATGTTGATCGATTTCGTGGGGTCGGCCACATTGACCGCCTTGAACTGGTTCCAGGTCTGCTTGATGAAGCCCAACCATGTTCCGAGGGGAGCCGGTGGCATGGGCACAGCCGGTGCCGGCGGGACGAAGTTCAGCCCGACGGTGACAGTGATGGTTTTCGGCGTCAGCGCCCACGAATAGACCGAGGTCAGGCCATAGGTGTGACCGCCCACTACCTCCTGCCACCGGCGCGATTCGGTGCCAACAGTGGAGGTGAAGGCGTCCAGCCTGTTCCAGGTGGCGGCATCCACCACACCCGTAGGAGGAAGCAGCCCGTTCTGGGTCTGGAAGAGTGTCAGCACCTTCTGCGTCTTCGGTCCGAACGTCCCGTCCTCGCCCAGCACGGCGACCCCGTTAGCCTTCATGAAGGCTTTACCCTTGCCGCGCAGGAAGCCGTTCAACTTCTGCTGCATCTCTTTGACCGCGATCCCCTTCAGCACATTGCCCGCTCCCACGACCACATGGGTGCTTCCCATGGCGGCTGCCAGCGGGGAGCCGCCTCCCGCGGGGCCAACATGCTCCTCGATGCCAGTGCCACCTCGGGCCGCGCGCGTTCCGCCGCCAGCTGCAGCGTTGTCGAGCGCCGTCCAGGTGGGCGCATCGACGACCCCGGACGGGATCGCGATGGCCATCGACGTGTGCTGGAAGTTCTTGACCGCGGTCAGCATCGGCGCCCCGAACATCGCATCGACACTCAGCACAGGCGCGGCTCCCACCGCATTCAGCTTCTCCTGCGCCTCTCCGACCGCCGCACTGCTGTCATTCAGATGGAGCACCGGGTGAGCGTGAGGCGTGTTCTCGGCGGCCACCACGGCGTTATCGATCGCGGGCCAGGTGTTCTTTCCCACCTTTCCATCCGGGACGGCCATTCCCATGACGTTCGTCTGGAATGCATTCACTGCAGTCTCGGTGAGGGCGTCAAAACTGCCGCTGACATTGAGGAAGGCATCCGGCGCACCGCTCGGGATCAGGTTGAGCTTGGTCTGCAACTCCTCGACCACTGGGCCGCTCGAACCGCGCTTGACCAGCGGGTGCGACCCGGTCGTAGTGGTCCGCGGCTTGACGGCGACGGCCTGCCGCTGGACGTCGAGGAGCGCACTGACCGCGGCATTGCCCGCGGTCGACTGCAGAAATAGGATGCCCGCTTGGGACTGGAAACCAGGATGAGGGTTCTTATCCCGCTTGGGGACGACTGCCGGGCTCTTTTGGGCCTTGCCTGGCAGGACCTGGACCCGTTGCGCCATCTAATTCAAGTTCGCCCTACGCCGTCCCCTTGGGCAAGAGGCCGAGGGCTAGACTTTCGGGCAACCGAAAGGGCAACCAGCGGTATTCGCAAGCCTCCTACCCGCCCACAGTGGACGCAAGCTCATCCTGGACGTGCACCGGACGATCCCAGGGCCGGCCCGGCAGAATCAGTACAGAACCGCTTGCAATGGCAACCACTTTTCCGGTCGCATTAACAATTTCGCAGGTCACCACCGCGATGGTGCGGCCCCGGTGGACCAGACGCGCTCTCGCGACCAGATCGCCATCACTAGGAAAGACCGGTCGCAGATAGTTGATCTTCAAATCGAGCGGTGAGAAGGCCGTGGCCGGTGGAATGATGGTCGCCGTTGCGCACGTGATCGCGGCATCCGCCAGGAGTGCCAGCGAGCCACCGTAGATCACGCCCAGGGCGTTCAGGTGCCATCCTGAGGGCGGCATCGCGACGGTCATCTCACCCTCCGCGAGGCCTATCCCGCGAATTCCCATGAGGCGAAAAACCGGTGGCGAGAAGTGTCCGTCGATGAAGCGACGCATCAGCTCAATTCCGGGCGTAGTGTCCCAGACCTCCTGGCCATACACCTCGCCCTCGGGCTGGGTCAGATAGGGAGCCCGTTGCCCGGTCGGTCGCACCGGTGAGGGCTGCTGGCGGTCAAGCGCCTCCGCGGCCGCGGCTGGGATCGGACTGATGATGCAACGCGCTGTTGCATGGGCGAGCAGGCGTCCCCGGCCATCCTCGATAAGAGCCTCTGCGAGGCCAGTGGAGCGGGTTTCATGAATCAGGCGACCGCGCGCGATCAAGATCTGGCTCCGGATCCCGGCTGGACGCAGAAAGTTCACCGAGAGTTCAGAGGTGGAAACTCCGGTACCTGGTGGCGCGCTGGTCAGAATCGCGCAACCGAGCGGCGCATCCGCCACGAATGCGAGCGTCCCAGCGAGGAAGACCCCGGCCCCCGACTGCCACCAGGGGCTCGCGGGCATCGCGAAAGTGGTCTTGCCCAGGCCGACGTCCGTGGCTCGAAGACCAGTCAGCAGGCTGATCGGCGGTTCTGGGAGACGCTGATCGCGCACGGCTCGCATCAGGTCGAGCCCAGACATGCGTAGGGCGTCCGCCCCCCAACGCACCGGCGGCGGTGGCTCGCGCAAGGTGACCGGGACGAACGTCGCAGTCGGACCGTCGGGCATGCCGCTCACGGTATCGCTCGAAAAATGCGTCTGCGGTGAGCGACGGCCCTGATTGTCTCTCTTGAGCGCACCATGGGCTCAACGACCGGAGTGCAGCAGGCGCATGAGTTCACCGGAGACGGCCTCGAGCGGCTTGCTATTACCCTCGGCGCGACACAAAATGAGCGCGCCTTCCATGCTGGCGACCGCCGCGACGGCGATCGACCTGGCTCGACCAGGGGGGAGCTTGAGCTCCATCAGCCGCGTGGCGAGCTCGTCAACCCAGGATCGAAAGGTGCCGCGCACAATCCCGATCAGATCGTCGTCGAAGGCGCCGATGTCAATCGCGACGCCAGCCACGGCACAACCAGTCGAACCACGCGAGGCGAGCACGGACTGGCGCCAAAGGTCGATGAAGCAGGCCAGCAGATCAGCGGGCGTTCTTGCGCGACAGCTGCGAAGATGGCCGAGCACCTGGTCAGAGGTCCAGCCGATCGCATCCTCGGCGAGCTGCCTCTTACCATCCGGAAAGTGGTGATAGATCGAGCCCCGTGGCGCGCCGCTAAGGGTGAGCACCTCTGAAAGCGACGTCGCGCTCAAGCCACGCGTACCAATCAGCGCCGCCGCGCTACGGACCATCTTGACCTTGCTATCCCTGGCCAAACTACTTCTCCAACTTGACTATGACGCTCGACATAGTGCATGCTGTAGCCTTCTCGACTGCTATGACGACCATCATAATTGCTTGGAGGGGACAGCTATGCCCATGATCGACGTATACGCCACCGCCGGAACCTTCGCGAACAAACATGACCTGGCCCAGGCGCTCGCCGCAGCCATGATGCGATGGGAGCAGGTACCTGACATCTCGTTCTTCCGAGACAACACGGCGGCGTTCATCCACGACCTGGGGCCTGACGCGTTGGCAAACGCGACCGGCGACAGCAACTACGTCCGTGTCCAGATTCTGACTCCGATCGGAGTTCTCAATCGCGACAAGCAGCTCGGCGTGGTCAAAGAGATGACGGACATCGTCGCGTCGGCGGCCGCTGATCCGAGCCTAACTGGACGGACCTGGGTTCTGATCCACGAGTCGCCCGATGGTGGGTGGGGCGTCGACGGGCATGCTTACACTTCGGCCGACATCGTGGAGACCGCTCGACGCGAGCTCAGCCGAAAATAGACTCGGCGACGCTCGAAGGTCCGCTCATACGGTGATGACGACTTTTCCGCTCGACCCGATTCGGTAACCGCCGGGGTATACGCTTCCGAACGTGAGCGCCAGCAGGGATCGACGAGGCTTCCGGCCCGCCTGTGGTGGATGCGGAGCCGGCTGCGCGTCGGTTCTGGTTGTCCTCACGATCGGCCTCGTACTGAGCCTGTTCAGCATCGCCATCGGCATCGGCGCGTCGATCCGAGTTCCATTCACCGACAGCAATCTAACCCTGGCTGGATCGGTGGGTCAGAAGCAGAAGGCGGTCGAGAGCCTGCCCAATTACGCGGACGGAAGACTCGGCGGCAACCAGAATTTCATCAACCACACGACCACCCTGACGATCGGGCCGGCTGAAGGAACGGCGCTGATCGTGCTGGGCAAACAGCCCGGCGCGCCGATCGCCGACCTGTACCTGGTAGCGCGCTGAGGTTCGCTGACAGACGCTCAATGTTCCGGTTCTCATTACGACTTAGACCAGTCCCGACGAAGGGACGACGGGTCGTGCCGGTGACGGGTACGCAATGATTCCGCGCGAGGCAGGACGTTTAACCCCCTTGGCAACGTAGCGAGGGCATTGTTGAGCCCGATGGCGACTGTAATTGCGGAGCGGCTGGTTTCGCTGTTTGGTCGAGGCAGCGAGCGCGGCCAGGCGATGGTGGAGTATGCCCTTATCCTGGTCTTAGTCGTCATCGTCGTGCTCGTCATCCTCATCGTGATGGGCAACACGGTAAAAAATATGTACTGCAATATCGCTGGCTCACTCAATCACTAACGCGAGCCGTTCTCGCCCGTTGCCTGGTCCGCTGGGCTAGCCCGTAACCGGCGCGGGACTGGACGCGGGAACTTGCTGGGTCGGATCGGAGATGAGCCGGTAGGCAAGGCGACCCCGAGTCGCGATGACGACCGCCAAAGCGGCAGCCGCCAATCCGACATAGAGCAGCCGGCCGTCTGTGCCGGGGTAGAACGCCGTGAGGACGGCTCCCGAGGCAGTCGTGTCGATGGAGGCGTGCAGGAGAGCGACGATGGGAAGGCTGCCGCCGGTGGCATTGAATACCCAGGTGATCAGGATTCGCACGGGCACGGAAAACAAGACGACGAGATACAGCGCGTACTCAAGGATGTGAATGCCCTGCGGGCGGGCGTTATCGATGAGCCCGCCCGTGATGAAAAACAAGGGAAAGTGAATCAAGCCAAAGAGGGGTGCGACAGCAACGCTGGCCCAGACTGGTCCTAATCGCGGCTGCAGGCGCGTAGTCACAAAGGACATCCAGCCACCTTCCTCCCACACCGAGATCAGAATGGCGATGACGATCAGCGTCAACAGGTAGAGCGTCGGAATCTCGAGCGCATGGCGCCCGAAAGGGCCCAGCGCACCCGTGCCGTGCGTAAGAAAGCCCACGAGCGCCAGCAGAGTGGGTGCACCGGCCAGCGCAACTACATACCACTGCGGGCCCGCGCGGAAATGGAGGTAATGGCGCCGCAGCTCCCGCGTACCAGGCTTACCATCTGCAATCCGGGTCACGAGGAAGGCGACGCCGGTCAGACCGAAGATGCTGACCAGGAGGATGCTCAGCTGGACTGGAATGTCGACCGAGAGGACACCCAATCCGGATTTGCCGAGCAATGCCGGCATCCAGAGGATCCAGCTGACCGGATAGAGAATCACGAGGTACGCGCCAACGGGATGAGTGGCGATGGCGCGGGTCAGACCGTGGCCAGGGCGTACCGCTGACATCGAGGCCTGAGCCTGCGCCCAGGAGGACCCTTTGTCAATACGGCGCGGTATGTGCCGTTGAGAGACTTGACATATTCCTATATCGGTATATAATTCCTCCATGGCACGAGCGGCAACGACGGCCGATGCGTTCAACGCCGTGGCCGAGCCCCGACGCCGGCAGATCCTGGACGTCCTCTCCGGAGGGGAACGCCCCGTGAATGACCTGGTCAGGCTGGTCGGTCTGGCCCAGCCCTTGGTCTCGAAGCACCTTCGGGTGCTGCGGGAAGTGGGGCTGGTCGGCGTTCGCGACGAAGGGCGGCAGCGGATGTATTCGGTCAATGGCCAGCCGCTCAAGCCAATCCACGACTGGGTGAAGACCTACGAGCGGTCCTGGTCGCGGCGCTTCGATCGGTTGGATGTTGTGTTGGAAGAACTCAAAGAAGTGAAGGAGGACGATGATGGCGAAGACGAGTAGCGGTACGGCTGTGATGACGCTCCCCACCGACACACAGATCCTGATCACACGGGAGTTCGACGCACCCCGACACCTGGTTTACAAGGCCTACACCACGCCCGAGCTCATCAAGCGCTGGTGGAGCGGAGACCGAGGCGAGGTCACGAAAGCCGACGTCGATCTGCGCGTCGGTGGCAAATGGCGCTATGTAATGACGGCAAACGGCGGGTTCGAGGTCGGCTTCCACGGCGAGTACCGGGAGGTCGTACCGAACGATCGCCTCGTTACAACCGAGGTCTACGAGGGCATGCCGGAAGGGGAAGCGGTAGTCACGCACACGTTCAGCGAAAAAGATGGACACACCACGCTCACGATCCTCATGCAGCTCCAGAGCCAGGCGGACCGTGACGCGGTCATCAACTCGGGCATGGAAGGCGGCATGCAGGAAGCGATGGACCACCTCGAGCAAGTCGCGGTCTCACTGCGCTAAGGGGTGCGGGCGTCTACCAGATCGCGCCTCGAGTAGTTCAGGCGGGTTGTTTGCGCTCGCGCTGCTGACCGAACAGCTCGGCAATCTCCTTGACCGTCGTCGCATCCTCCGGCCTTTTGTCCGCCCCGCGGAAGGCAACCACCCGTGGAAATCGAAGCGCAAACCCCGGCTCATCGCCAACCTTGCCGGCTGTATGTCTGGGGCTGGGCGTAATTTCGTCGGCCATCACCTCGACCACCACCTCGGGTTCGAGCCACACATCGGGGACCAGGATCGAATCCACTCGCGCCGGTCGCTGATCGACCTGCAGCTTGTCCGCACGCTCGTGGATCTGCCGCCATTCGGCGTCGGACAAGCCGGTACCAAGCTTGGTAATGCTTGCGAACCGGTCGTTTTCCGCATCGTAAACGCCCGCCAGCAGCGCCCCCACGCCGAACTCCGCGCGCTTGCCTTTGCCAAAGTAGTAGCCGAGGAGGACCAGGTCGACCGTGTCGTTGAGTTCGCCGCTGGTGTGGCGCTTCAGCTTCACCCAATTGAAGTTGCGCGCGCCCGCCTGGTATTTGGATTCGGGTCGCTTGACCACGACTCCCTCCAGGCCCTGGCTGATGGAGTCCAGCAGCGTCTTGGTGAGCACCTCGACCGAGTCGGTCTTGATAATCGGCGCAGGGAGGAGAACGCTGGAGCCGGCGATCACCTCGTCGACCAGCGCGAGCCGCTGCTCGTACGGTAGCTCCGTGAGGTCCCGGCCGTTCTGGTACAGGATGTCGAAGATGAAGGCGACCAGCGGCAGGTCCTGGGCGGCCTTTTCGATGCCGTGCTGCCGCCGGCGGCTCGCGGTCAGCTGGAACGGAAGGTATTCCTCCAATTCCTTGCTGTAGGCGATCGCCTCGCCGTCGAGCATGAGCGTTTCGTCCTTCAGCCCTCGAGCCGCCGCAGTGAGCTCGGAGAACATCAGCGTGTAGTCCTCGAGGTTGCGCGAAAAAATGCGCACCTCCGAGCCGTTTTTGTGGATCTGCACCCGGATCCCGTCGTACTTCGGTTGGACCGCGACCATACCAAGCTTCTTGATTACCGCTTCAGGGTTTGGCAGGCGCTCTGCGAGCTGGCTCCGGATCGGCCTTCCAACCGTGACCTTGAGCGCGTTCACGTCCTCTTCGCCGCCGGACCAGAAGGTCTTCGCGATCAGTCCCAGGTCGGACACGCGATTGTACGCGCCTTCCAGCACCGGCCGAAGAGAGCGGTCGCCCTTCCTGGCAAACGAGAGCGCGTCCAGCACGGTGGGATCGCCGATGCCTAGCCGCAGGCGACCAAGCGCGATGCGCACCAGGTGCTTGGCCGAGGTGGGGTCGACCTGTTTTAGCAAGGCCGCGAACAGCGTGCGCTTCTTCTCCACTGAGCCGGCGCCGGCCGCGCCGGCGATTTCCATCAATCTCGCGTGCACCTCACTGAGTGGCAGCGCGGCGCTCGACCCATGCGCCGAGAGCTTTGCGGCCACCTGGCCCAGGTCGCCGATCTGGCCGAAGAGTTTCGAGACCTCATCGATCGGCGTGGCGAACGCCTGGGCGATGGCCGCGATGACCAGCTTCTCACCGAGGCCGATCTCGACCGGTTCGAAGAAAGGAACGAGGCGGCCCTGGATCAAATAGGTCAATGGCTGGATCTCATCCGGCGAGCTTTTCGAGTAGAGCTCAGCGAGCGTCTTCACGAGCTCGTTCCGGCTGCTGGTCGATTCCAGCCGGTCGAGGTAGGCACTCAACTCGGAGACGGTCACAGCTGGTCTTCGAGCCTATCCAGGAACAGGCGCTGCGCTGGCAGGAGCTTGCGGCGCGCCGCATCCAGATCGAACCAGGCGGCGCGATCGACCTCCGGAAACCGCTGCATCTTGCGCGAGCGGGGCGGCCATTCGATCTCGAACGTGTTGCTCGCCAGTCGCGTGACATCGACGTCCCCGGGTGCCGCCCACGCGTGGACAACCTTGCCCCCGGCCTGGCGCACATCGCCCAGCGTGGTGAGCTCGCCGTCGGGAGCCGGCACACCGAGCTCTTCCTCAAATTCGCGTCGGGCCACGTCGATGCCGGCCTCGCTCTCGGCAAGCTCGCCCTTCGGTATCGACCAGGCACCGTCGTCGCGTTTCTGCCAGAAAGGACCACCTGGATGGACCAGGAGCACTTCCAGCTTCCCGTCCCGCTTTCGGTAGAGAACCAACCCGGCACTCTGTGCGCTCAACGTAGCCGGAATTTTCGCACGTTAGGCTCGGGGCGGGTTTGATCTGTCTCTGCTTTGTCGTCACATTGGCTGGGTTTCAATCGTCATTGAGATGATGGGACGAGTCGGGGAAAGGTGACCATGGGCGAACAGGACTGGCTGGCGGAGCGGTTCGAAAATAACCGGACCCGCCTGCGGGCCGTGGCTTACCGGATGCTTGGCTCGCCCAGCGAGGCGGACGACGCCGTTCAGGAGGCCTGGCTTCGACTGAGCCGCTCCGGCGCCAACGGCGTCGAGAACTTGGGCGGCTGGCTGACGACGGTTGTCGCCCGAGTATGCCTGGACATGCTGCGCTCGCGAAAGTCCCGGCGCGAGGAACCACTGCCCGCACGCCTGTCCGAGCCAATCGTGGGCCACGAGGAGGGCACTGACCCGGAGCGCGAAGTGTTGCTGGCCGACTCGGTTGGTTCCGCCCTGCTCGTGGTCCTGCAGACTCTGGCACCAGCCGAACGAGTCGCGTTCGTCTTGCACGACATGTTCGCGGTACCCTTCGACGAGATTGCCCCGATCGTGGGACGCTCGCCGGCGGCGGCCCGGCAGCTGGCCAGCCGCGCGCGGCGCCGGGTGCAGGGATCGAGCACGGTCCCCGACGCCGATGGCAATCGCAAGCGAGAAATCGTCGACGCGTTCCTTGCCGCCTCGCGCGGCGGTGACTTCGGGGCGCTTCTCGCGGTACTCGACCCCGACGTCGTGTTGCGAGTCGACCGTGCCGCGGCGAAGGTTGGAGCACCGAGCGAGGTCCGTGGCGCCGCGGCCGTAGCCGAAACTTTCTCAGGGCGTGCACGAGCCGCGCAGCCGGCGCTCGTCAACGGATTACCCGGACTCGTGTGGGCTCCGGGTGGAAGGCCACGTATGATATTCGGCTTCACGATCGCCGGCGGCAGGATCGTCGCCATCGATCTCATCGCCGACCGGGAGCGGATTCGCCAGCTGGACTTATCGATCCTGAGCGGCTAGCGAGCTCAGGATTCCGGCTACGATGGGCCATGGCCAGCGCACGGGCGCCGTCACGTCGCAAGCAAGCGCTGGCCGCCTTGAAGGCTAGCGACCGCAAGCTGGCGCGCCTGATCGATGCGACCGAGCCCATCGATCCCGGGGCCTGGCGAAGCAGCCGTCCGGTAGGCGACGCCTTCAGCGTGCTGGTCTTTTCGATCATCGGCCAGCAGATTTCGGGATTCGCGGCTCGGGCGATTGCCGGGCGCCTCCAGGAACACTTTGGCGGCCGGATGCCCACGCCTGCCGAACTGCTCACCCTGGATACCGACGCCATGAAAACCGTCGGACTGTCCCGCATGAAGATCGAATACCTGCGGTCGCTGGCCGAACACATCATTTCGGGCGAGCTCGACATCGAGCACCTGCATGAGCTGTCAGATGACCAGGTTCGCGAGCAAATTACGGCCAGCAAAGGGCTCGGGCGGTGGACCGCGGACATGTTTTTGCTGATCAACCTCGAGCGGCCCGACATCCTGCCTATCGGCGACCTCGGCATCCGTTCCGCGGTTCAGCGGCTACACCGGCTCGACCACCTGCCCAGTCCATCGGAAGTCGAGGCAATCGGAGAAAAGTGGCGACCCAACCGAAGCCTGGCGAGTTTCTACCTGTGGGCATGGAACAGGCAGATGACTGCGGTCAGACCCAAGGGAGCAAGGGACTGAGATCGCGCCCGCGGTGCATCGATATGGTCATTTAGGATGATCTCGATGCAACGTTCGTCTCTAACCGCCGCACCGAGCGAACTCGACCTTCGGCTGGAGCAGTACCGGGCGGAGCTGATCGGCTACTGCTACCGGATGCTCGGCTCCCCGTTCGAGGCGGAGGACGCGGTCCAGGAGACGCTGCTAAAGGCATGGCGCGGCTTCGATCGCTTCGAGGGTCGCGCGGCGCTACGCTCGTGGCTCTACCGGATCGCGACGAACGTCTGCCTCGACATGCTCGACGGGCGCGCGCGGAGGGCGCGTCCGATGGATCTCGGCCCCGCTCGAGCTCCCGTTGCGGCGAACCTCAACACGCTTCCCGAGGCGACATGGATCCAACCGATCCCGGACAGCCTGCTTGCCCCGGAGGGTGATCCCGCCGAAGTGGCGGTGACCCGCGACACGATACGGCTTGCGTTCGTGGCGGCGCTCCAGCATCTACCTCCCCGCCAGCGGGCTGTGCTGATCCTGTGCGAGGTCCTGCGCTGGAAGGCCAAGGAGGTCGCCGAACTCCTCGACACGAGCGTGGCATCGGTGAACAGCGCCTTGCAGCGTGCTCGTGTGACGCTGCAGGCGAGCGGTGTCAGCTCCTCCGATCCGATGCCGCCCATGGATGATCGGCAGCGCGAGCTGCTCGCCCGTTACGTCGCGGCCTTCGAGCGCTACGACCTCGAGGCGCTCACCACGCTGATCCAGGAGGACGCACGGCAGTCGATGCCGCCGTATGACCTCTGGTTGCAAGGCCGCGAGGATATCCTGACCTGGTGGTTCGGGCCGGGCATAACCTGTCGCGGCTCCAAACTCGTCCCCGCCGTGACGGCGAACGGCTCAGTTGCGTTCGGGCACTACAGGCCGAGTTCATCAGGAAGTGGCCACGACCCGTGGGCCGTGATGGTCCTCGAACTCGGCAGCGACCGGATCGCTGAGTTCACATTCTTCCTCGACACTGAGCGGCTCTTCCCGCTGTTCGGTTTACCCCCCCGCCTCGAGTCCTAACGCCGTTCCGGCAGGACGTCGCGCAACCCCATAAAGCGGACGAGCTCCCGCAGCTCACGGGACGTGCCCGTCAGCCTGACCTGGCAGCCCTGGCGGCGGGCCGCGAGTTGCAGACGCGCGAGTGCGTCGACCGTCCCCGCGTTCGCGCGGACGCCAGCCACGTCAATCGCGAGGGTGATTGCGCCCCGCTCCGGCATCGGCATCGTCAGGTCCGTCTCTTTAGACGGCCTGGCTGCAGAAAATTCATCGGAGGGCCGTCTACATCGGAATCGAATCCAGGACCTGCTGCGTATGACTCATTCCGAGTCTTGTCGCGCCCGCTTCCAGCATCGCCACCGCGTCTTCGTAGTAGAGGATGCCACCACTGGCCTTGACGCCGAGGTCGGGCCCGACGGCAGCCCGGATCAAGGTGACGTCATGAACCGTCGCGCCGTGGCCGAGATAGCCGGTCGATGTCTTGACGAAAGCAGCACCGGCTTCGACAGCGAGCCTGCATCCAGTCCGTTTTTCATCATCCGTCAGGCGGGCGCATTCAAGGATGACCTTGACCGGCCGCCCTGCGGCAGAAGCGATGACGCTCGCGATATCTGCCCTGACGGGTTCCCGTTGGCCGTCCTTAAGCCGTCCGATGTCCAGCACCATGTCGATCTCGGTGGCGCCATCGGCAATGGCGAGCGTGGCTTCGTGCGCCTTTGCATCGACGTGAGACGCGCCGAACGGAAATCCGACCACAGCAGCGATCCCGACGCCGCTTCCCCGCAGCACCTCGCGAGCCGCCGCCACGCGGTTCGAGTTCAAGCAGACCGTGGCGCAATGGTTTCGCCGCGCAATCTCACAGGCCATCAGGATGTCGTGATTCGTCGCCGCGGGATCAAGCAACGTGTGATCGATCCGGGCCGCCAGCTCCGTCCGCGTCCATCGCCGGCTCACCGATCCAGCGTACGCTGAATCAAATCGGCATTTGAAGTTTCGAGCGGCAACTGTTATGAGTCGGTAATGGCCCTGGCAGCATCGACAGCCCGTCCTCAGACCGCCCGTCCGGCGAGGGATCTGTGCCTTGCGCCCGGCCGCACCATCGACGCCCCCGTCGTCGAGGGAGGCCGCTATGGCCGTATGTTCGCGGACCTCCCGGCCGCGAGCTTCGACGCCGATCGTCTGCTGGCCCTCGGCATGGCCGGAGGCATCTGCGACGGCGGTCGGTGCGATGCCGACAGCCACGTCGAGGCAGGCCAGCCCTTCTTCGGGCAGTACCTGGCCCACGACATCACCGCCGATCGCTCGCCATTGCGGGCCCACGCCGACATCAATGTCCTGCGCAACGTCCGCTCGCCCCGCGCCAACCTCGAAGCGCTCTACGGTGGTGGCCCAGTCGGCTCGCCCTACCTGTTCGATCAGGCCGATTCCGCGAAACTCTTGCTTGGCGTCGACAGTGACCTCCCGCGCAACCAGCAGGGAATCGCGTTGATCGGCGATCCCCGCAACGATGTCCACGCCTTCATGACGGGACTGCAGCTGGCCTTCATCCGCGCCCACAACTACCTGGTCGACCGCCTGCGAGCCGACGGCGTCCCCGACTCGGACCTGTTCGAGTATGCCCGGCTGGCCTTGGTCTGGCATTACCAGTGGGTGATCCTCCACGATTTCCTGCCAACCCTGGTGGGCAACAAGCTCACCGCCACGGTGCTACAGGACGGGCCGCGGTTTTTCCGTCCGGAGGGCGAGCCGTACATTCCGGTGGAGTTTGCCGACGGCGCCTACCGCTACGGCCACTCGCAGATCAAGGCGGATTACCAGCTTCAGGAGGGTGGCCCGCGTTTCCCGGTGTTTCCGGACCTGGCCGGCTTTCGCCCACTCGCCTCCGAGCACGCGGTCGACTGGCGATTGCTCTTCGACCTGCCCGGTCACTCACCGGCGCAGCGGGCCAAACCGATCGACGGCCAGCTGCCAGCGTCGCTGATCCGGCTCCCCGAGTCCATCACGGGCGCCGTCGAGGTGAACGCCTATCGCTCGCTCGCCGCGCGCGACTTGCAGCGAGGCCAGGGCACCGGTCTCCCGTCCGGCGAGGCAGTCGCCCGCGCCGTCGGTGCGAAGCCTCTGACGCGCGCCGAACTGGCACTTGGTGAGTGGCAGGGTGAAACGCCGCTCTGGCTCTACATCCTGCGAGAGGCGGCCGTCAATGGTGGCGGCGACCGTTTGGGCGAAGTCGGCGGTCGGATCGTCGCCGAGGTTGTGGTCGAGATCGTACGTAAGGATCCCGAGTCCTACCTTGCGAACGATCCCTCCTGGCGTCCGACGCTCCCGTCACACCAGCCAGGCACATTTAAGATCCGCGACCTCCTGAATCTTCCCAGCTAGCACCCACCGTTCTAATCCTGGGATCGCACCGCCCGCTCGGTGGTACCCTCGACCAATGGACGAGGCGGAGCGAAAAGCCCCCGCAGACTCAGGTTCGTCGAAATCACAGGAACGAGCGCCGGGCCACCGTGAGCTCAAGCCCCCTGAATGGTTCCAGGAGCGGCAAGCCGCCTGGGTGCAGCGGATGGGTCTCGGCGCCTGGACCATCCGCGCTTCGTACAAGCCCAAGCTGCGGGGTGCCGAGGGCTACGCTGAAATCAGCCCCGAATTCCTGGAAGCGGAGCTCCAGTTCCGGCAAGACATCCTTCTCGAACGTGGCGATGTCGTCATCGTCCACGAGTTGACGCACATCCTGACCGATGAGTGGGCGAGAGCAATGGAACAGGTTATTCGGGAGATGGTGCCCAAGCGGCTCCAGCGGGAGGCTCGCACCTACCTCCGCCCCCATGAGGAATCGGTGGTGGAAGCGATCGCCCACGCCCTCGTGCGCACCGCCGAAAGGGATGGATCGAAGGTTTCGGCGAAGCCCTGATCCGCTACTCGGGCTCGGCGCCGGTTTCTAATCCGGAGACGAAACCGTCCCAGCCCCCAGTCGAGCCGGGCTCGGGCGCCGGTGCCGTCACGATGAGGAGCTGGGCCGGCTTGCCCCCGCGAATCCTGTAGCCGTGCTCGATACCGCTGGGAAGGAAGACGAAGCCGCCTTCATCGACGTCAAACTCGTCACGGCCGCAGCGGAAGGTCAGGGCCCCCTTCAAGACATAGAAGACCTCGTCTTCAGTCGGGTGAGTATGGCCCGGCCACTCATCCTGGTCCGTCGTGTACTCGAGAACAGCGAATCGCCGTCCGTGTCCCCGTTCTCCCAATTTGACAGTGAACGGAACACCCAGGTCGTAGACCCAACCCTCTCGTTTCTTGAGGGCATAAGGAGCGATTGCGCCTTTTCTCGCAGGTCCTCGGCCAGTCTCGGTTGCCATCGTTGCGGTATCAGAATACGATGATCAAGCCAGTAGCATGGGTCATATGAGCATGCGTGCAGGCTCGAGCCAATCTGGTCTGCCGCAGCTCGATCGGCCCGGTGCGTTTCTCAAGGCGCTCGGCATGAAATTCGACGTGATCGAGCCGGCCCGGGTGGTGGGCTCGATCGATGTCGGGCCCGACCATCACACGCCGTGGGGCGTTGTGCATGGGGGAACCTTCACCACCGCCATCGAGAGCGCGGCCAGCGCGGGGGCCTCCCTGGCCGTGGTCGATCGAGGCCAGTTCGCGGTCGGCGTCAACAACAACACCGACTTCCTCCGCCCGATCGTGAGCGGTCGCCTGACGCTAATCGCGGAAGCGATCCACCAGGGCGCGACCCAGCAGCTCTGGCAGGTGACCCTTACCCGCGAGGATGGGAAGCTTGTCGCACGCGGCCAAGTCCGCCTCCAAAACGTGAGCCTGCCGGATTCAAGCGCGCCCAAGCGTTGACGCGAAACGTCCCTCGCTTCGCGAGCGAGGGACGTTCGGATTTCGATTGCGCGGCTAACTTACGCGGGAATCC
>Ga0209159_1000839_pt1 | contig 25864 bp, 19 predicted proteins | sample GraSoiAngelo_144_FD_185901 | JGI IMG/M metagenome (GOLD analysis project Ga0209159, IMG submission 185901) | Grasslands soil microbial communities from the Angelo Coastal Reserve, California, USA - 14_1009_02_40cm (SPAdes) (version 2) | ecosystem: Environmental > Terrestrial > Soil > Grasslands ...
CTCCAGATTGTAAACGAGTGATGCGGTCGAGATTCCATGCTGATTAAAAAATGCGAACGGATCGCTCTTGAGCAGCAATACGCCGGAATGGGTGCGAATTTCGAATTTGTAATGCGCGCCTTCTCTAATACCGGGCAAAAATAACTCCCAAACGCCGCTGCCAAGAAGTCTGCGCATCGGATTGACGCGCCCATCCCAGCCGTTGAAATCGCCTACCACGCTGACGCGCTGCGCGTTCGGCGCCCAGACCGCGAAGTAAACACCCGCGGTATCGCCAATGGTCCTCAAATGGGCTCCAAATTTTTCGTAAATCTTCCAGTGCTGTCCTTCGCCGAAGAGATGCACATCCACCTCGCCCATGATCGGGCCGTATTGATACGGATCGCGTAAAAGCTCTTCTGATCCGTCCCACCTGGTAATCTGGAGATGGTAGTCGAGATCGCGAGAGGCGCCGGCTATAGTGGCGCAAAAGAAACCATCACTCTCAGTTCTCTCGGCTGGGATCGGCCTTTTTGAGTCTTGATTCAAGATGATGTCGATCTTCCGCGCGTCGGGCCGGAAAACGCGGATCTCCAGATCGTTGCCGACCCGGTGGGGCCCGAGAACTCGGAACGGATCGGAATGTTTGCCAGCGAGAAAACTGGTCACTTCATCGGACGGCAAACCTGCGATTTCGAAAGCTTTCATATCTGTGCTGCGACGTTAATGCTCCATCGCTTCAACTTTTCATCGTTTCAATGAATCATTTCGATTGCGTTCCTCAAACAGTAAGCCGCGATTGGCGGGGGCACACCGACGGGGAAGAGCGACTCAACGAAACGCGCGATGCCGCGGCCATCTGCGATAAATATGGGAAGGAGAATTATCACCATGGCCAAAATCGTCAAAGTCATCGAAGTGTTGTCCGAATCGCCCAGGAGTTGGGAAGACGCCGTGCAAGGTGTGGTGGACGAAGCGTCCAAGACACTTCGCAATATCCGCTCCGTTTACATCAAAGAATTCACAGCCGCAGTGGAAAACAAAAAAGTCACTGGTTACCGCGTTAACGCTAAAGTCACCTTCGAGATGGAGCGCGGGAAATAGCGGATGGTGAGTGAATTCATCCTCTCGACGCCTCACCAGTTTAGACAAATTCTAATCAGGAGATTAGGCAACCGGGATACGGTTTTCTTCCGTCTAGGTTTCCTTAATTCATGCTCAGCTCTTCTTCGGTCTGAGCAGCGGAAACAAGATCACGTCGCGGATTGATTCGGCGCCAGTAAGAAGCATGGTGAGCCGATCGATGCCGATGCCAACGCCGCCGGCTGGCGGCATGCCGTATTCCAACGCGAGCAAAAATTCCTCGTCGATCTTTTGCGTCTCTTCGCCAGCCTGTTCGAGCAAACGCTGGCGTTGCAAAAGGGGATCGTTCAGCTCGCTATAGCCAGGCGCGATTTCCACCCCGTTAATGATTAGCTCGAAAACGTCCACCAGGGAGTTATCGCTAGTATTTTGTTTTGCCAGCGGCACCAACTCCTTCGGACAATGCGTGACAAAGAGCGGGTCGATTGTTTTTTCTTCAATCAATTTTTCAAACACGTGGTGCGTTACCTCGAAATCGGCTAATTGCGGCAAGACTTCCAATTTGAAGTCGCCAGTCGCCCTTTTGCGGCATTGTTCGCTTGAGAGCTCAAACCAGTCTTTGCCCGCGACTTCGCATACAAGATCGACATAACGCGCGTGGCGCCATGGCCGTTTTAGATTGATCGTCCGGAGAATTTTTCCCTCAGCGTCACGGTGTTCGACCTGGAGAGACCCGCAGATAACTTGCGCGAGATGACAAATCAATTCTTCGACCAGGTTCGCCATCTTTTCAAAATCCGCATACGCCCAATAGGCTTCGAGCATGGTGAATTCCGGGTTGTGTTTTCGAGAAATGCCTTCGTTCCGGAAGTTGCGGCTGATCTCGAAAACCTTGTTGAACCCGCCGACGAGTAAACGCTTCAAATAAAGTTCCGGCGCGATGCGCAGATAAAGATCGAGACCGAGCGCTTTATGATGAGTGCTGAATGGTTGCGCGGCGGCGCCTCCGGCAACGGTTTGCAAGGCTGGCGTTTCCACTTCCAGAAAGCCCCGATCCTCAAAGAAGCGACGGGTTTCGCTGACAATGGCGATGCGCTTTTCGAAGATCGAACGGGAACGCTCGTTGGTGATCAGATCGAGATAACGCTGCCGGTAGCGCGCCTCGATATCGTGTAGTCCGTGCCATTTTTCCGGGAGCGGCCGTAGCGCTTTCGCCAGAAGAGAGAAGGTGTGCGCCTTCAGTGTCGGTTCACCGGTCTTGGTGACAAAACATGTTCCCTCAACGCCGATGAGATCGCCAAGATCGAGCAGGCCAAAAAGATTCATCGCTTCGGCGCCGACTTCCTTCGCGTGGACATAAATTTGAATCCGCCCGGTCGCGTCGCGCAGGTCGAGAAAGTGACTTTTGCCCATGTCGCGATGTGCGGTGATGCGGCCAGCAGCGCGGAGCGCTTCGCCTTCCTTAAACTTGGCGCGCACCTCTGCGATCGATCCGTCCGGCTCGAAAGCAGCGCCGAATGGCTCGACTCCACGCGCGCGAAGCGCATCGAGTTTTTTGCGCCGTAGTGCGACCAGTTCGTTCTCGTCTTCCATGTTTGGCGAGCGAATGTAAAGCTCCGCGCGAGCTTCGCCACGTTAAATCGTGATCCGTTAAGTCGTTGCGCTGAACTCGAGTCAGCGATTCATGATTTAATAACTCGCTTCTCTTCAATATTGGTTGCTAACAAGGCACTGAAAATGAGATAGTTTGCCAACGCGCGATGAGGATGTTCGCTGTCGCGCTGCTACCCATGCCTGTCGAATTGCCTGAAACCACATCGAAGATGAGAGGACCGTTGGTAAAGCAGTTCTCTATCTTCCTGCCGAACAAGGTGGGCGCGATGCTTGATATCGTGAAGTTGCTCGGGGCGCAAAACACTCACGTCGTGGCATTGAGCGTTTCAGAATCGACCGACTCTGCCATAGCCCGGATCATTGTGAGCGACCCGGAGTGCGTTGAAAAATTGTTCCGGCAGAAGAACGTCGCGTTCGGCGTATCCGAAGTGGTGGTGGTGGAAATGCGAGAAGTGGCCACACAACTGGTAAAATTACTGGCCGCATTGTTCATGGCTGAGGTCAATGTGCATTTCACTTACCCGTTGCTGACGCGACCACGCGGGTTCGCTGCCCTGGCTCTGCATGTGGACGATACCGAATGTGCTTCCTCGGTCCTCACAGGCGAAGGGTTTAGGATGTTGAGCCAGGATGACATCTCGCGCTAAGGCGTACGGATTCGTCCAAACGTTATAATGTAAAACGGGTATCCCATTTGACGATTCAACGATTCACGATTTAACGGCGGAAGCCAGAGTTGACTCCGAAGGCTTTCGCGGGTTGACAGGGTTGTGAAAGCGCGTTTACAGAAATGGTCTTTCGATCGCCAAATGCGAATTCTCATCTCACGCCCTAAACCGGCTGATCCAAGTTTCGCCATTGGCTTGGGCTTGATTGTGACTCTGGCGGCCGCGGAAATTTTCGGTGCCACGTTGCACTATCTCAATCACATGCGGGCCGCTCGAACGGGACAGTCTGTGGCAATGGCGAGCGTGCAGCGTCCCGCTTTTTCTGCAACAACCATCAGGCCGCGTCCAGGATCCTCACCGGCGATAAGTATTCCATCTCCTCCTGGGCTCTCGACCGTCGATCGCCTCCTGCAAGAAGCGATCGAGCTGCGCGACCGCGGCGATACAACGACCGCGCTGGCGCGTTTGCACCAAGCGTCGGAGCGTGATCCGAATAACGCCATGGTGTTGGAGGAAACAGCCAAAACGTATGAATCAATGCAGTTATTCGATCGATCCAATGAGACTTGGCGCAAGCTCCGGGACTTGGGTCCCTCGGTTGGCCCATTGTATGAACTGGCGGATCGCCGCTTGAAGTTTGGAGTGCCGAGTCCTGGCCCCGCCAGCGCTGGCGTGGCGCCCGAATGGACCGGCGGCGCACCCTCCGGCAACGAGGTCGGCGGCATTCCTGAGAGTTCGACGTTTGGGGTTAGCGAGATTAACACGACGGAAGCGCCCGACCCCGACGCGGAGACGAACCTGACGCTTCGAATCGGCATAAAAAAACAGACGAATGCGACAATCGATCACACCAAAGTGAAAATTCTGGTGAAGTTTTACGATACCGTCGATGACAAAGAGGTTAAGCTGACTGATGCTGACGTAAATTATGAATGGCTGACATCAAAGCATGATTGGGTGGACACGAATCCAGAGATTCTCTCTGTGAATTACCTGCGCCCAAAGAAAAGGGCCAGTTCACCTGAGACTGAGCTGTTCGAAACCGCGGCAGCGGTCAAACCACAGAAAGGGCGACCGCCCAAGATCGGTTCCTCGACCCAAGAAAAGCGAAAGTATCTGGGGTACGAAATTTTGATTTACTACTATGATAAATTGCAAGCCGTTCAGGCTGAACCCACCCGATTGTTGCAGCTTTTTCCTCCTTCTGAAAGTATCTCATCGCCCTAGTACTTTCCGTCGCTGGTCTCATAAGGGAAATTAATCTGGGAGGGCACTAATTTCTTTTATGAGACAAAGTGCATTAACCTATCACGTGATTCATCGCGCGTTGCTGATTCTCTCTCCTTTGCTATTCGCACTCGGAGCCGAGGCACAGATTCAGGTGGAATTGAAGCTGCCGCGGCTGCAATACATCGTTTACGAACCCGTGGTGACCACGCTCGGCATTACAAATCTCGCCGGCCGCGATATCGATTTGCAGGATGCGAACGGACAGTCCTGGCTTGGATTCGAGGTCACTGGAAGCGATGGGCAAACGATTGCCTCCATCAGCGCAGAGAGTGCCCAGCCGCCTTTAAAAATTGAAGCTGGGCAAAAAGTCACGCAGCGGATCGACCTCACTCCCCTTTATCTCATTCACGACTCGGGCATGTACCATGTCCGGGCGCACGTTTACTTTTCCGATCTGGACAGGTTTTTCTACTCGCAAACAGGAGTATTCGAGGTAACGGACGCCCGGCCGATCTGGCAACAAACAGTAGGCATTCCCGAGGGTGTTGCTGCACCTGGCGACGTCCGCACCTACTCGTTGCTCAGCAACCGCTTCCCCGATCATACTTCCTTGTACGTGCGGGTGCAAGACCGGGACAAGGGAATCGTGTATGCCACTTACTCGTTAGGCCGAGCGATTGCCTTCGAGGAACCGCAGGCGGAAATCGATCGGGGGAATCAATTGCATGTTCTGCATTGTGTCGCTCCGCGCAGTTGGGCGTATTCGCGGATTGGGCTCAGTGGTGAGTTGATCGTGCGCTCTTCTTTCATGGAAACAAAAACGCGCCCGCGTCTGGTCCGCACCGCAGACGGCGAGGTAGCCGTGCGCGGGGGGATGATTGAGGCGTCACCATCACAAAAAGGACGTAGTACTGCGCCGAAACTTTCGGCGCGCCCGCCGGTCTTACCCAAGGACGAACAGCGATGAGTATAAAACTTTGGCAGCTGCATTTGATTACTGCCGGTTTGTCGGTTGCAAGTGTAGCGTGCGCCGCTTCGCGGGCAGCCCAGACGAGCCGCGATCCCCAAATTAGCGGGTCACCCACGACGGTGGTGATCGACGCCGGTCACGGCGGTTTTGATCGCGGCGGCATCCCGAGCCAGAGAATCCCGGAAAAGGAAATGACACTCGATGTAGCACAACGGCTCAAAACGCTTCTTGCCGCCAGCGGCTACAACGTAGTCATGACCCGCGACAGCGATGTTTTTGTCCCGTTGCCATCGCGCGTCGCAATCGCGAATTCGTATCGCAACGCCATCTTTGTCTGTATCCATTTCAACTCGGCAAACCGCATAGGCGCTGGCGGGATTGAGACATATTTTTATGGCCGCGATAGTCTGCCGCTCGCTTCGGCCATTCACTATTATGTCGCGGGAGGCGCGCCGTCATCCAATCGTGGAGTGCGGCGCCGCGGTTTCTATGTGCTAAGAAAAACAACAGTCCCGGCCGTACTTGTGGAATGCGGTTTCCTCACGAACCCGACGGAGGGCGAATACGTGCAAACGGTTTCCTATCGACAAAAACTGGCGGAAGAGATCGCGGCGGGAGTTCGCGCGCGGAATTCTGTGGCTGCGTCGAGCACGACGCGAATGGCAACGGCAGATAGTGTTCCGTTGCAATCGTATATCGATCAGACCAAGACAAGTAACTCCGAGCGTTCCCGGTCCCGCCATTCGCGGAAAAAAAGGTCCCGAAGCAGCTCGTCAAAAAAGAAAAGCTCATCCAAAGCGACTGGATCGGAAGCCAACGTGATCTTAAACGAGCGGGAGGGGTGATTGGAGTCGCCGATCTTGAGTTCGGCACAGATGCGGCACGCGGAAAACGGCGCTTTCGGCCGCGGCGTCGAAGTTGAAGCGTTAATGGATCAAGCTGGCGCGGGCGTCGCGCGGGCGGTAACCAAATTTTTTCCTAATCCAGGTGCCTGCATCGTTTTCGTGGGGAAAGGTCATAACGCGGGCGACGCTCTCTTTGCCGCAGAATGTTTGCGGCGGCGGGGATGGAAAATCGAAGTCCGGCTGGCATTCAAAGAAAATGATTGCAGCGAGCTCATGCGCAAGAAGCTCGATGCTTTACGAGCCACGGCGCCGAAAGTACCGGCTTGGATGGATCAAGTGGACCATGACGTCGGCGTTACGATCCTCGAACTTTTCGCTTACGGGGCTGATTCCCTCGCGGGGAAGCAGGATGCCATCGCAGCCGAAGCGTACCCAGGCACCATTTCGCCGATCATCATTCTCGACGGTTTGCTGGGCTTAGGTGCGAAACCGCCACTGCGCGGCCCAGTACGCGCAGCATGTCGCGAGATTAACGGGCTCCGCCGCCAGAGAAATGTTTACGTTTTCGCTGTCGATCTTCCGACAGGTCTCGATGGCGATTCCGGTAAAACCGATCGCGATGGCGTCGTCGCGGATTTTACCGTTACGATCGGATTCGCAAAGCCCGGCCTAGTGGCGGATGGCGCGCTGGACTTTGTCGGCCGACTGGAGGTTGTGTCACTCGATGAGCTGCGGCCGCCGGAAAAGAAAGCAAAAGAAATTGTCGCCTGCGCGCCAGCTCTTCGCGGACTGCTGCCGAGGCGAAAATTCAGCACATACAAAAATCAATGCGGCCGCATCGGGGTGATCGCCGGTTCGAAAGGATTTATCGGCGCCGCACTAATGACTTCACAAGGAGCGCTACGCGCAGGCGCCGGGTTGGTGGAAGTTTTTGTGCCGGAAGAAATTTATCCAATCGTTGCAGCGGCTGCGCCGCAGGAAGCAATGGTGAAACCGGTGAAGTCCTATCGCGATTTGCTCAGAGAAAAGATCGACGTGTGGGCTCTTGGCCCTGGATTGGGAAAAGCGCGGGCTGTTGAAATTCTCGAGGTGATCGAAAAAGCAAAGCAACCGATGGTGATTGATGCAGATGGGCTCAATATTTTGGCAGACAAAATTTCCATACTGAAGCGTTGCAGAGGCAAACGGTTGCTCACACCGCACCCGGGCGAAATGAAGCGGCTTTTCCCTAGCAAAAAAGAAACGCGGGCAGCAACGGCTACGAAATTCTGCAATCGCTTTGCTGTAACTCTTTTGTTCAAAGGCAGTCGAACAATTGTAGCCCGGCGCGATCGCCCATTGAGCTATAACACAACCGGGAACCCCGGAATGGCCAGCGGCGGAATGGGCGACATTCTCACCGGAGCTTGTGCAGGATTGGTGGGACAAGGTTTGTCTCTTTACGATGCAGCGCGACTCGGGGCATGGATCTGCGGGCGCGCTGCGGAAATCGCGATTTTTAATAACACCCAAAGCGAGCAATCGTTGTTGCCTCGCGAAGTTCTCGACCATCTTGGCGCTGCCTTTAATGAGCTCAGGAGTTAAAAAAGTTAAAAGTTAACGCGTGGCAAAGCCATGAATCTTCAAACCGGGCAGACACAGTACGAGGCGCCGAAGACCGAGACAGCCTGGAGTCGCGTGAAAAAAGCGCTCGGGCCGCTCACTGTGGTTGGCGTCGTGATCGCGAAGTTTTTTGCGAAGCTGAAATTCGTTCTGCTGCCGCTCCTCAAGTTTCTACCCGTCTTACTCAAGTCCGGCGGCACCATGCTGCTAATGGTCTGGGTCTATATGCAGCTATGGGGGTGGCAGTTTGCGCTCGGTTTTGTCCTGCTCTTGTTTGTTCATGAAACGGGTCATCTATTGGTCGCCAAAAAATTCGGGCTTAGAGTTGGCGCGCCGGTTTTCATTCCGTTTATGGGTGCATTCATTGCGCTCAAGGAAGCGCCACGCAATGCCTGGGTGGAGGCATGCGTGGGAATTGGGGGGCCGATCCTAGGCAGCTTCGGCGCATTGATCTGCAATGCGCTGGGCGAAGTGTTCGATGCGCCAGTTTTCATCGCTCTCGCCTGGTTCGGATATTTTCTCAATCTTTTCAACCTTACGCCAGTCGGTATGCTGGACGGCGGACGAATCGTGACTGCGTTGTCGCGCTGGCTTTGGTTGCCCGGATTCGCCCTGCTCCTTTGGTTCGGGTGGAAGTATCCAAATTTTATTATCTGGTTGATCGTACTTTTGTCGCTGCCGCGGATCTATTCGTTATTCCGCAAACGAACCGAAGAAGAACAGCGCTATTTCGAAGTCACGCCCTCGCAACGTTGGACGATATCGATCTTATATTTCGGCCTGATCGCAGTTCTGCTTTTCGGAATGCATGTGGCCCAGCAAGACTTGCAACAACATGGCGTCCGGGCCCACGGGCATGGACGCGACGCTCTGGTGCAATAGGGCGATTGGCCTCAACTGCCCGCCGGCGGTTCAGGTGAACTGCTCGTAACTCCTGTCGCGGCGAACACTTTTTCCGGCTCGAGCCCAATTTTTTGGAGAATTGACCTAAAGCGTTTGTCCGAACGCAACGGCGCGAACTCAGGCGCAATACCAGCGCCGTGCAACGATGACGAGCGCTGCTCGCACGCGCGTTCAAGTTCGCGAATGGCGTCATCATGCGCTCCAAGTGCTACATGCACGTGTGCAATGGCATCGCCCGGGCGATAGCCCCAGCCCGCTACGGCTGCATCCAGCGTTTGCAGCGCTTCCTGGCGACGGTTCATGCGCGCATAGGTAATCGCGAGACCAAACCCTGGTCTGCCGGTGAAATCCTGTGCCTTTTTATAAAGTGCAATCGCATCATCGAAGCGTCCCATCTCGCGATACAGCGCTGCCAGCGCTGGCTCGCCATAATGGGCAAACGTCGGGTCAAGTTGGAGTGCGCGCTCTCCGGCCGCGATCGCTTCATCGTAAAGACCGAAGTAACGGTAAATCTCGCAGGCGAAGTTGCTCACCCAGAGTGAGGCCGGGTCGATCTTCGATGTGCGCTTCAAATAGGCAAGCGCTTTGTCGCGGTCGCCGCGCGCGGCGTAGAGCGCGGCGATGAAGTAATTCGACGGCGTCGAATTTGGATCAATTTCCACCGCGCGATTAAATTCTGCTTCGGCGCCGTCAAGGTCCCAGTCCAGTATGCGTTTGGTCTCGGCGAGATATACGTGCGCTTCGGCCTCCTCGTCGTCGAGCCGCAAAGCACGAACAGCGGCATCGCGAACTTTCGGATACGCTTCCAGCGGCGGCACGTAAGCGTCCGCCAGCCATAGCCACGCCTTCGCGATCCCAGTCCACGCGCGTGCAAACTTGGGATCTTTCTCCAGCGCACGCTGAAAAAATTCGAGGCTTCTGCGCAATGCGTCCTCGGTGCTCTTGTCCGAATAAAAGAGACCGTGCAAATACGCGTCGTAAGCATCGGTGCTGCGTGATGCAGGTGGCGGCGAAATATCGAGGTTCAGCTTTAGCGCATCGACGATCGAACGCGTAATCTCATCCTGCAGCGCAAAAATCCCATGCATTTCGCGCTCGTACGTCTCCGACCAAAGCGTAAATCCGACGGACGCGTCGATCAACTCCGCCGTGACGCGCACCCGATTGCCATCGCGTCGAACACTGCCTTCGAGCACGTGCCCGACATTTAACTTCGATGCGACTTCGCTGAGCTCTGCCTCTTTGTCCTTAAACCAAAATGAAGACCGCCGCGCCGCTACGCGCAGGCCATCAACTTTCGCCAGCGCTCCCAGAAGCTCTTCCGCAATACCGTCGCTGAAGTAATCGTGATCCTTCGCGGGGCTTAAATCGTTGAAAGGCAAGACGGCGATCGACTTTTCGGCCGAGTTTGCCGGCGGCGCGATAACCGGGGCCGCGGCTGTGCGATCTGGAGTGCGAATAATTCCATATCGAGTGAGGTCGAAAAACCAGGAAAGCGTAAGCGCAACGGGGAAGCCGAGCACCATGAGCACGACGATAAGGCGCACCACCCAATTCGGAATGTCGAATACGGGCAAAACCTGGGTAATGCCCTGAGCGAGCGCCCATGCGCCAACAAGATATGCGATCGCGACGCTGTAAACTTTTCTCCGTTTTAACTCGGCAAAAAAATTCTTCGGATTCACGGCTTAATCAACGGGATCAAGCCTCGTATTTCGTCCGCGTTTGGCAATCGACAGATTTGAGGTTTGACAGCAACAACGCGCTGCTAGTATCGATCTACAATGAATCAAACGACCAATGACGGAGAAAAGATGGAAAAACAGATGTGGGAAGACATGAAGGCGAAGAATTGGAAGGCGGTGGAAAGTAAAATCGCCGAGGGCTTTCAGTCTGTGCATTCGGATGGAGCGCGCGACCGGGCTGGGGAAATATCGTTAATCAAAAACCTGGACGTCGGCCAGGTAGGGTTGAGCGATCTTAAATCGACCGTGAACGGCGACAACATTGTGGTTACCTATATGATTTCGGCGCAAGAAACGATCGATCTGGAGCGATTGCCGACGAAGCCTGCCCCGCGCTTGAGTGTCTGGAAAAAAGGAGCAAGCGGCTGGCAATGGATTTGCCATGCCAATCTCACTCCAATTCCTTAGAACGTTGGAGCGGTGCTTCGAGTCCACTCGGATATTTTTGGCGATTCATTTCGCACCGAAAAATCCAACGAGGAGTGAGCGACTAAATAGTTTCGACTTAGTGCGGTGCCGATCGAAATAAGGAGACAGAAGACTTAACCGCGAATTACGTTGATCTTCGCAAGCCAGAAACGGGATTGTTAGAGAGATTTGCAGATCCGGCTGGTTCATCGACGCCAGCACGGTGACTCGCCACCACTATTTCCTGAATTCGAGTGCGCCCTTCTTCAGGGCGTAAATATAGCCCACCATTAGGATCGAGATGAAGCTGAGCATGCTCCAGAAGATCAGGCTGCTCTGTTTGATCGCGTCTTTGTAAACCACCGCCCACGGATACATGAACACGATCTCGAGGTCGAACAGGATAAAGAGCATCGCCACGAGATAAAACTTTACGCTGAACCGCGGCTGCGCTTCGCCCTGCGGGATCATCCCGCATTCGTAAGCAGTATCTTTTGCTCGTGTCCGCTTGCCGCTCGCCCCAACTAAAACGCTAACGAGTAGCGCAGAAGCCGCAAACAGCATTGCAACGATAATTTGCAGGAGGACCGGCAGATATTCTCGCAGCATCCCGAAGTCTCGCTGAAGCTCGGAGCCGGGTTTACCTTATGCCGGCGAGATGGCCATTCGACGGGGCAATGGCGCTGGCCAGCGCCGAGGGCAACCCCTTGTATTTCTTGCCGTTTTTCTTGACCGCTCCGCGCGCTACGAGATTTTGCAGTTTCTCGTACGCTCGCAGTCGCAGCATTTCCTCGCCACCGCTGGCGGCATTGCGCGCTCGGAGATTCTCGTGCACGATGTCAAACAGTTGCTTGAACTCGAAGGACGAACGCCGGGAGAGGACCGCAACCAACTCCTCAGTTACCAGGTCAGGAACTCGACGGGAGAATGCATTTTTCTTTAGAATAGCCATAGGATGAGGAAAATAGCACATTTTTGGAGGGACGCAGCAGTTTTCTTTGAGTTTCTGAAAATAGCGCCGAAATGGCGCAGCGAAGAGGAGCGAATTCGGTGCGCCCGGCGGCCATGCCCTTGCTACGGCGTTCCACTCGGGCTGGGCGATGGTTTGGGGCTTACGGCCGGAGATGAACCCCATCCTCTCTTGCCGCTTCCGGAAATCTGGCGCGGCATCGTGCCGAGCCCGCCGGCAATAGCGAGTCCGCTTAGCGATTGATCCAATGTAATGGGTCCGATCGATTCGACAACGTAACCATCGCGGTCATATCTTTGCGAAGTGACGATCGGGCTGAGGTGTTTCGTGATCACTTCCGGCGATGGAATTTTGGCTAGATCGAAATCAGTGGCCACCGACGGCATAAACGCTGCCGCTAGCATCAGTATTGGTCGTAGCGAGGCATCGAGCCGGGAATACAGAAGGGCCGTATCGACGTATGCAAAGAAATTCGTCGGCGGTGGGAGCAATCGGGTGGCCGCCTTGTAAGTCTGCGAATCTGCAAGTTCCGAGGAGCCGCCGACGCTGCGCTTTACAGCCTCCTCCGCCGAGACCGGATTGAGAGCCACGATGAGAATTCGATCCGACAAGGCGATTGTCGGCGTGACCGCAACGAGGTTCGCGGGCGACTGTTTCGAAAAATAACGGACGCCATCCTTTTCGGTCTTTGTCCAAGCGGCTTCATCGGCACGCGTAACAGCCTCCACAATGTTTCCCGCTTTCGCCATGTCCAGCACTGGCAGGGTCACAAGCAAAGTTGGCCAGTGCGCGCTCGACGGCCAGTCTGCGACCGATTCCACCTCGGTACCGAATGCAGCTTTCCAATCATCAGCGGTGATTCCGCCGTCTGTGAAAGCCTGGAAAATTCTTTGCATGGCCCCGCTGAACCCTGCGGCTTGGTTGAGCGTATCCACCTTACCTCCCACATTGAGCAGCATCGCTAGATAGAAAAACGTTTCCCTCGTTCCCAGTCTTGGCGAAGAGCGGCTGAGTGTTGCGTCTTCCTCGAGCTTCGGCATTCCGAGAAAAACCACATCGTGTATCTTGCCACCTTCAAACTTTGTCGTGCCAAAAATCGCACGCATTTGCTCGAGTAACGTCGATTCCTTGGCCGTAGCCGCCGATTGGACGCTCGCGCGAAGAGCGGCAAGTCGCTGGGCAAATGTCTTCGGTTGGAGATAAAAAGACAATGCATAATCCCAGGGCCGGTGCGAGATCGCGGCGCGATATGCTTCGTTCTGAGTCAGAGCGTCGTTTCGATGATTGCCGTGATGGTCGGCACGCTCGAGCAGCGCCTTCAATTCTGCCAGATCGGTGGCGGCCAGAAACCAGGGACGATCGTACGCTGTCGCTAACGTGAATGGGCTCGCAACCAACAGTTCGATCTCGTGACGCCCGTGTTTGATCTTCTCGCGCTTCGTGCCCGGATTTTTTTCTAAAACCTGGGACCGCCATTTTCCCACCACACGCTCTGCGTCATCCGGTCTGCCTCGAAAACGGAAGCCGCCAACGAATGTAGGGCTATTACCTTCGATCGATGTTAGCGCCAGGAAGACATTCTTTGGATCAAGCTGTTCGATCTCTCTCAGGGTTTGACCAACTGCGTCTGCTTTCGACAGATTTGCGAGCGGTTTGCGAAGAAAATCCTGCACCGCCGGTTCTTGGTAAAGCGCATAGATGTCCGAATGATGCCACTGATCGCGGGTCCGATTGAAATCCGGCATCTGCGCCAGAAAAATTGTTTCTCGTGGCAGCAGCGCGCTCACGGGTAGCGCCCAAGTTTCATGTGAAAGATTCCAGATGTACCACCCCGTGAACGCGACGACCGCGCACGTAATCGCCAACAGCAGGACTCGCCTCATAGCACACCGGCCTGTCTGTCTGATTGTTTCCCGATTCCCGTGCTGGATGGATAAGCGTATTCCTGCAAACTGCGCACCTGCACTTTTCGCTTTTGCAACGAACGAATTCCGTTCGCGCTTGCTAGGGCAGCCCGGACCGTGGTCATAATCGGAATTCCCTGCGCGAGGGAAGCATTACGGATGCGCACCTCGTCCTCACGCGGAATCTTCCCGCTCGGCGTATTGATGATGAAATTGATGTCTCCATTTTTCACTCGATCGAGAACATTCGGACGGCCTTCGCGCAGTTTGAACACCTTTGTTACGGGAAGCTTTGCCGCCTTTAGCACTTCAAACGTGCCTGCAGTAGCAATAATCCCGAACCCTAGTTTCACAAACTCTCGAACCACTGGAACAACCGCCTGCTTATCGCTATCTTTAACGCTCACAAAAACATTTCCTCCCTTTGGCAGCGGCGGCGGCGCAGCCATCTGCGATTTCGCGTAGGCCAGGCCAAGGTCAAGGTCCATCCCCATGACTTCACCGGTGGATTTCATCTCTGGACCTAGCGAAATATCCACGCCCTCATAACGCAGAAACGGGAACACTGCTTCCTTCACAGAAAAATGTTGCGGCACGATCTCTTTTGTGAAATCGAGCTCACGCAACGATTTTCCGATCATCACCTTGGCAGCGAGTTTTGCCAGTGGAACGCCGATCGCTTTGCTTACGAACGGAACCGTGCGCGACGCACGCGGATTGACTTCCAGGACATAAACGTCGTCGCCTTTCACTGCGAACTGCACATTCATCAATCCGCGCACTTTTAACTCTCGCGCCATCGATTTTGTTGCCGCCGAAATCTCGTCGAGAACTTTTTGTGGCAGCGAGAACGTCGGGATGACGCAAGCGCTGTCGCCGCTGTGAATGCCCGCTTCCTCGATGTGCTCCATAATCGCGCCAATTACAGTCGTTTCGCCATCGGAGATGCAATCCACATCGACTTCGATCGCGTCTTCAAGAAAACGATCGATGAGCACCGGACGATCGGGCGTTACTTCGATTGCGCTTGCCATGTAGCGCCGAAGATCTCCCTCAGTATAGACAAGCTCCATGGCTCGCCCACCAAGGACGAATGATGGTCGTGCCAAAACCGGATAACCAACCTTCTCCGCAATCGAGATGGCGTCTTCCGTACTGGTCGCCGATCCGTTCGGGGTTTGCCGCAAGCCAAGTTTGTCGAGCATGGCCGCGAATAATTTTCGATCTTCCGCGGTCTCGATGCTCTCGGGCTGCGTGCCAAGAATGGGCACGCCTGCCGTTTTCAATCCGCCAGCAAGATTGAGTGGTGTTTGCCCGCCAAACTGCACGAACACGCCTTCCGGTTTTTCCTGTTCGTAAATATTGAGCACGTCCTCGAGCGTCAGCGGCTCGAAATAAAGTTTGTCGCTTGTGTCATAATCAGTGGAAACCGTCTCCGGATTCGAGTTAACCATGATCGTTTCGAATCCGAGTTCGCGCAGCGCAAAGGCGGCGTGGACGCAGCAATAATCGAACTCAATTCCCTGGCCAATCCGGTTCGGCCCGCTGCCCAGGATCATCACTTTGTGTTTGCCGCTCTCACGTCGCTCGTTCTCGTCACCATACGTGGAGTAGTAGTAAGGCGTGTAAGCTTCGAACTCTGCCGCACACGTATCGACGAGCCGGTAAGTCGGAATTACATTCAGCGCCATCCGCACGCGACGCACTTCGTTTTCATCGACGTGTTCTCTTATTGCGAGTTGACGATCGCTAAAGCCGAGCTTCTTGGCGCGTAGCAGCCGTTCGCGGAAAACAGCCACCTCGGCTGTTAGGGCAGACAGGCGTCCCGCCTGGCGTGTATCCAAAGAGGCCAGAGGCTCGTTTTGCCTGACAGGCGAGGCGCCTGTCTTCCGCACTCCGTCATTCGCATGTTGCAAGACATGATCTGTTGATAATATAAACTCGCCTGAGCGCAGATTAGCTTTTTCAGGATTGCTCGCGATATACGCGCGGTAATTCGTCAGCGCATTCCAATCGCGCACGATTCGATCGTGACTTTCTTCCATCCACACACTGCCTTGCTGCTTAAGAGACCTCTTGATTGCGTGCGCGGAAAAGCTTTTCCATGAATGAAGGATGCCAGACAGTGAATTGCCGGATTTTGGCTGCACCAGCACGTGCACGTGATTTGGCATTACCACAAAGCCATCCAGCCAGTAACGTTCTCCATTAAACTGATGCAGCGCGCCGGTAACGATCTCGGCCGCGCGCGGATCGCGCAGCAGGCACTCGCCATGGCCTTCATCGAGCCATCTTTCCGGGCCTTCGACAAAGCGCAGTTCATATTCGCGAGCGGTTTTGTAGTCCCACGGTAGCGGATGAAATTTGAGCCACCTTTGTAGTTCTTCTCGCCACTGGTTGAGCAACCTGCTGGGAACAGAATCGGCGAGACGGAATGTGATAAAATACGTTGCGCCGGATTGTTCCCAGTGAGGCAAATGGCGACGGGACACTTTTATGGCGCCATGTGGGTCAAAGCCGCGGAAAACAGGCATCTCGCCTGTTAGGACAGACGGGCCTCCGGCCTGCCTACTAGACCCACCAGCCGGGACGGCCGTTTGCCCCGACAGCCGAAGACGGCTGTCTTCCGCCACAATCTGCTCCACGTTTCGCAAAAACCATCTGTCGATCTTCGTCAGCTCAAAAACATCTTCGATTGACATGCCGTCCCGGAATGCTTGGGCAAGATAAAAAATTCGTTCTGCGTTAGGAATCGATAGTTTTAGTCGCAGGGTTTCTGAATCGACAAATCGATCTGCGCCGTCGCCGCAGAGGCCGAAGCGCTTGATCTCCAGACTGCGCAACGCTTTTTGCAACGCTTCCTTGAACGTGCGCCCAATCGCCATTGCCTCACCCACGCTTTTCATCCGCGTCGTCAGCGTCGCGTCGGCTTGGGGAAATTTCTCGAATGTGAACCGCGGCACTTTTACTACGCAGTAATCGATGGTTGGCTCAAAGCATGCTGGCGTTTCGCGTGTGATGTCGTTTTTGATCTCATCGAGCGTGTAACCGACTGCGAGTTTCGCCGCAATTTTTGCAATAGGGAAACCGGTAGCTTTAGATGCGAGCGCGCTCGAACGCGACACGCGCGGATTCATTTCGATCACTACCATGCGGCCAGTCTCCGGATGAACCGCAAACTGAATATTCGACCCGCCGGTCTCGACGCCGATCTCGCGAATGACGGCGAACGCGGCGTCGCGCATCATCTGGTATTCTTTGTCGGTGAGTGTTTGCGCCGGCGCGACAGTTATTGAGTCGCCGGTGTGCACACCCATCGGATCGAAATTTTCGATGGAACAAACAACCACACAGTTGTCCATTCGGTCGCGCATCACCTCCATCTCGAACTCCTTCCAGCCCACGAGCGATTCTTCGATCAACACCTCGCGGACCGGCGAGACATCGAGTCCGCGCGCGACGATCACGTCGAGCTCTTCGCGGTTATAGGCGATGCCGCCGCCAGTGCCGCCAAGGGTAAATGCCGGCCGAATAATGAGCGGGAAGGCTCCGATTTCATCTGCAACGCGATCAACGTCTGCCAGGGAGCGCGCGACCCCGGAGCGCGGCACCTCGAGCCCGATGCGCAACATTGCTTCCTTGAATAATTGCCGATCTTCGCCTTTCGCGATCGCCTGCGCGTTTGCGCCGATTAGTTTCACGCCGTGCCGCGCGAGCGCGCCGTTGCGGTTCAATTCCATCGCCGCATTGAGCGCTGTTTGCCCGCCGAGAGTCGGCAAAATCGCGTCCGGTTTCTCACGTTCCATGATTGCCTCGATCACTTCCGCAGTGATCGGCTCGATGTAAGTGCGATCGGCGAACTCCGGATCGGTCATGATCGTTGCGGGGTTGGAGTTCACGAGCACAACTTCGTATCTTTCCTCGCGAAGCGCTTTGCATGCCTGCACGCCGGAATAATCAAACTCGCAGCCCTGCCCGATCACGATTGGACCAGAGCCGATAAGCAGAATCTTTTTGAGCTCGTTATTTCGCGGCATCTGCGCCAGGGCGGACAGTAAACGAAATCAAGCGAACGTCACGCGTGAACTCTTATGCTGTCATTCTGAGCCAAGCGAAGGACTCACGTAGGCTGAGAAATTCACGCACTAAAAGCGTGGGACCAAAGCTTTGATTGCGAGGTTCCTCGGTCGCCACGGCGACCTCGGAATGACGGCATGTTGATTACGCAACCGCCGCCATGCGTTGCCGGTCGAGCCAGACTTTGCAGATGCTTTTGATGCGTGTGAGGACGTAATAAACCGTCTGGCTGCGGATGCGCACCAGTTCTCCACCTACAATGCGCCGGACGAAATCGCTGGGAAGATCGAGAATCTCCTGAGGCGTCGAGCCTTCGAGTCCTTTGCAAAGAATTGCCGTCATCGAGCGTGTAAGCGTTTGCACTTCTGGGCCGAGCGTCATGCGAATGTGCGCCTTCCCGTTTTCATCGACGTGCAGGTAAACGCCGACCGTGTCCGTGCATTCCTCATCTTTTCGTACATCGACCAGATCGAAATTCTCGTGTTGACGCGGCTCCTGCTTCTTCGCGTTGTCCGCATAGGAAACGAGCGTCTCGCGCCGCTCATCTTCCGGGAGCGATTCGAACAGGTTGATGATTTTGTTGAGCTTCCCTGGATAAGTTCCCCTGGAATCGCGTGCGGCGCCCGCCTCATCCAATTTGCTGCAGCCTTTGCTCATTTACAGCTCACGCGCTCTTTTCGATCGGCGCGCCGACTTTGTTGCCCCATTCTGTCCAAGAACCATCGTAATTGCGGACATTGTTGAGCCCGAGCAGGTAAGTGAGCACGAACCAGGTGTGACTGGAGCGCTCGCCGATCCGGCAATAAACAACTGTGTCCGTGCCCGGTTTCACGCCGCATTGATCGAGATAAATCTTGGCAAGCTCATCTGCAGGCTTAAATGTGGCATCGTCATTTGTCGCTGTTTTCCACGGCATGCTTTTTGCCCCCGGAATGTGACCGCCACGCAGGACGCCCTCCTGCGGATACTCAGGCATGTGCGTGATCTCGCCGCGATATTCGCCCGGTGATCGCACATCGATCAGCGGTTTGCCACTCTTGCTCTGCCCTAGTGCCTCGTCAAAAAATGCGCGAATCTCCTCATCAAAGCGTTTCTTTGGCACCGGATAATTGGTCGCCGGATATTTCGGAACTTCACGCGTCATAGGACGGCTTTCCGCTTTCCATTTGTCGCGACCGCCGTTCAGGATTTTCACCTTGTCATGACCAAACAAACGAAAGGCCCAGAGCGCGTAGCACGCCCACCAGTTTGCCTTGTCGCCGTAAAAAATGCATGTCGTGTCCGGCGTTATGCCGTGCCGGCTACAAAGCCGCGCAAATTTTTCCGGCGAAATATAATCGCGAATCACCGGATCCTGAAGGTCGGCGCGCCAATCAATATGCACCGCGCCTGGAATGTGCCCGGTGTCGTAAAGCAGCACGTCTTCGTTCGACTCGACGATTCGTATTCCTTCGTCTTTCAGATGCTTCTCCAGCCAATCGGTTTCCACCAGCGCCTCTGGGTGCGCGTATTGCGTCGGATGTGTAGCCATAACGAAAGAAATTCACTCCGCTCTCTCGCCCAAGCAACAAAATTTAGTGTGGCGCTGGGATGAGCTGACTCGCCGGATAAACCACGCCGTTCTTGACCACGGTGTGGATTTCGGAAGCGTTCTTAATGTCATCGAGGGGATTTGACGTCAAAATCACTAGATCGGCGAAACAGCCGTTGTCGATCTTCCCGACGCGCGCGCCGGTTTCGCCGCCGAAGAGTTTCGCGGCGTTGACTGTTGCGCATTGGAGAATTTGCATGGGTGTGAGCCCGGCTTGTTTCATTAGTTGAAATTCGCGGAACAACGCCGGGCCGTGAATCGTTCCGACGTTCCCGGCGTCGGTTCCTGCGGCAATTGTCACGCCTGCATCCTCCAGCTTCTTCAGATTCGGCAGTGCGATGTCGTAAGTCTTTTTGATTCGATCGAGCGCTTCTTCCGGCTTCGCCAGCGCATCCTTGATTCGCTGCGGCAATTTATCTTGTGGAATCTTTGTGACGTCGAGGGTCGCGATCACTTCTGGGTTGCCCCACGCTTGTTCTTCCCGCGTGAGATTCAGCTGGTGCGAGAACACGCGGCCGTACCGCTCGAACACGACCAGCGTCGGACACAAAATCACATGGCGATCTTTTAGGAGTTTCACGAATGCTTCATCGACGGGCTTGTCGATTACGCTATGCACGAGCACGTCGGCACCTTCTTCCACCGCAGCGCGCGCTGTCTCTAATTCGGTCGCGTGAACTGCAACGCGAATGTTGTGCGCGTGGCTTTCTTCAATCGTAGCACGTACGATGGGCCGAAAACTTTCAACTGCATGATCCTTATCGACGATGTACCAGATCTTCACCACATCTGGTTTTTGCTCCGTGAGTTTGCGCACGAATTCACGCGCCTGTTCGGCAGTGTCTATCTTCACGATCGGCGGATCGCCCAGGTCGAGCTTCTCGCGCGAAACGCTGGAGATCAGCGGGCCCGCCACAGCAACGCGCGGCGCCTTCGCTGTAGCGTTCGCCCTTTTTCGCACCTCGAAATTCCAGAATGGCCCGCCGACATCGACGACGCTCGTGATTCCGCACCGGATATAGCGTGCGAATGTGTCGTCGAGATGCGACTTGATCCACGCCACTTCCTCTTTGTATGGGCGAACCGCGTTTAAATCGGCGCCGTCCGGCCGCGTAAACAAATCGCCTGATTGAAAGAAGTGCACGTGCGTGTCGATGTATCCGGGCAAAATGAATTTCCCGACGCAATCAATTTGTTTCCCCAGCGCCGCTGCGTCTTGCTTGCCCATCGAAACGTGTTCGATCTTGTCGCCGTTGATCACTACGGTCGCGTTTGGCATCACCTTGCCGTCGGCCGGGTTGATCGCGGTAGCGCCAACGAGGGCGATTTTCTCAGCGTGCGCTGTGATCGCGACGGCACATAGAGCAAAACCAAGTGCGATTTTAAGTTTCATTCTCATGTTCCTTCCACGAGCGCAGCCGCCTCGCGGTCGATCGCAGCGTAATCGGGCTTGTGCGGGCGTAGATAAAATTCGTCGATTACAATTTGGACTAGCGCGGCGGCAGGCACCGCCAGGAAAACTCCGAGCAACCCGAATATTGTCGCGGTCGCAAGCGTGAAGAACAAGATGTTGACCGGATGCAATCGCATTTCTTTGCCGAGCACGCCCGGCACGAGAACATTCAATTCGATTTGGTAAACCAACACAATAACGCCGACGGCGAGCCAGAACTTGGTCGCGCCCATGCTCAGCGCGACCAGCAGAATGGGAATGGAAACGAGAAATGCGCCAATGTTCGGAAGAAACTCGCCAAGGAACGCGAACACGCCGAAGATGAGTGCCGGCTGTACTCCGATTAACCAAAGCAACGCGCCTATGGAAACTCCGGTGATCACGCCATTGATGGCGACGCCACGCGCCCATGCGGTCATTTGTCGCATGAGACGTGCAAGGGTGCGGTGCGCTTGTTGGCGGTAACGATCGGGCGCGAGCGCCAGATACGCAGCGACGAGCGGTCGCGGATTGGCCAACACGAAAACGAGCAGTAAAACAGCAAACACGATGCTGGCTACGCCGCCGACCAAACCAATCGTCGATCTTAGTAAGATGCTCCCCACCGTTCCGGCAGTGGCGCCGACTTTTCCGGCGATCTCATCACTGCGCGGCAGGGCCTCGCGAACTGCGGGATAATTTTGGGTCAGCGATTCGATGCGCGCGCGAATGCCTTGCCAAACTCGTGGCGCGCTGTGCATCAGTTCCTGGCTTTGTCTGCTCAGCGGCGGGATTGCGAAGAGGACGATAGTTCCCGCTACTGCAATCAACGCCAGCATTAAGAGGATCACGCTCAGGAGACGCGGCACGTGACGTTTCCGCAGCCAAACGACGATCGGATTAAGAACCATCGCCAGAAGAAAAACCAGCGCGAAAAGCAAAATCACCGGTTGAAGCGCGCGCAGAATCAACCAGACGATGATCAGCAAGAAGACGAGCCAGACGATGCGCCACGCACCGTGATAACTCAGCGGACCATGCTGATTTTCATCCTCAGATTCTTTCATGATCAAGGAGTGACGGCTTCCCAGCCGTCATGTTCCCGCCGTCTTACTAACCACGAATGAACACAAATGGACACTAATTTGTAGGGCGTCCCGTCTTAGAAGTTAATTCTTAGCCTTACAAATCTATTCGTGTCGATTCGCCTCCCCGGGTCGAAGCAGAAGAAGGCGGGTGTTAATTCGTGGTTTTCTGGATTTGTAACTCTTGTAACTCTTTTAACCTGCGCAAAGCGCATCTGCGCTTTAAGCTATTCGCCGTGTCATTTAATAATTTCTGCCTTTTGCCAGACGTTGTGCGGGGGACGCAGGCGATGGGATTCATTGAACCGACGCCGATCCAGCTTCGCGCGTTTCCGATTATTCTGGCCGGCAAAGATTTGATTGGCACCGCGCAAACGGGAACTGGCAAGACGGCAGCATTTGCTCTTCCCATCCTAACGCTGCTTGCAAAGCACGGCGCGTTCCGATGTCTGGTGCTCGAGCCGACGCGCGAACTGGCTGCCCAAGTGGAAACGGCATTTCGCGATTACGGCCGCTTCACCGATTTGCGAGTCGCTCTTGTCCATGGCGGCGTTGGCTACGGAAAACAACGCGAGGATCTCAACCGCGGTGTTGATGTTCTCGTGGCCACGCCGGGACGATTGCTGGACCTCCTCGAACAGCGCGCGATGTCTCTGCAAGATGTCAAAATTCTAGTGCTTGATGAAGTGGACCGGATGCTCGACATGGGCTTTCTGCCCGACGTGCGCCGTATCGTTGAGAAAATCTCCACGGACCGGCAGACGCTACTCTTCTCGGCGACGCTGCCGCCGGAGATCGAGCGGTTGGCTGCATGGGTTTTGCGCAATCCGCTCTTGGTGGAAATCGGCGCTCGCCGCTCACCAGCCGAAACGGTTACGCATGCAGTTTATCCAGTGGCCGCTGAGCAAAAATTCGATCTGCTGATGGCGCTGCTGGAGCGGACAAATTTCGATAGCGTTCTGATCTTCTGTCGCACAAAAGTAAACGCCGATCGCGTGGCGCATTACCTGAAGCATGCCAAGCATGCCGTCGCCGTCCTGCATTCAAACCGCACGCAGCGGGAACGAATCGAAGCGTTGGACGGATTCAAGAGCGGCAAATACGAAGTGATGGTAGCGACTGACATCGCCTCGCGCGGGCTCGACATCGCCGGCGTAAGTCACGTGATCAATTACGACGTCCCCGAGCATCCGGAAGATTATGTGCACCGCATCGGCCGGACGGGTCGCGCGCAAAATGTCGGCGATGCTTTCACGCTTATGAGCGGCGAGGAACTGCCCGCTGTCCAAGCCATCGAACATTTTATTGGCCAGAAAATTCCGCGACTGAAGCTCGAAAATTTTCCGTATCTATTCACCGCGCTCTTTGAACCCGAAACTTCGGTGGGCGGCAAACACCGCATTGGTGGCACTAGAGCGCGTCGCGGCTACTCATTCAGCCGGCGTCGACGGTAGGCACACAGCAAGGGCCTCTTGTTGCGCCCAGGGCTGATTTTGGGCGAGGCCAACATCCAGTTGAGCCGAATCCTACGAATAGTCAGCGACGGCCCGCGTGGCCGAACGAAGGAAAACGTCATGAAGAAAAATTCCACTTCCGAATCCGGCCTTTTCAATCCCCGCGTCTTGATAGCTTTCAGTCTTTGTTCTATTGGCGCCTTGCTAGCTGTGTTTAGCTTCGCGTCCACGCCCTCAAGTGGAACTCTGACCGATACATCCGGTCTTCTGTCCTACACAGCGGGCCCGTTTTTTGTGGTAAATCCGACGCCAATACTTTTCGTTGACCAAGGACCTGAATGCTCCGGCTCAGCACAGCCATGTGACGATTTTGCGCTGACAGTGACGTTACCTGCCGGTTACGCCGCAGGTCATCCGAACGCCGCAGTTAAGGTCACCTTGTCTTGGACGGACGCCGGCAGCCGCGCGTCGGATTACGACCTTTATATTTATAAAGGCACTGTCCACAACACCGATGGTAGCCAGGCGGCCGATTATCAATCGGCTAGTAGCGCCAACCCGGAGATTGCAAGCATCAGCCCATTATCCGATGGCACGAGCCAGTACACTGTGAAGGTCGTGCCGTACACGCCGACTGGCGAAAGCGTTCATGTGACAATCGAATTGCTACCGGGCTCGGGCAGTGGCGGCAGCACTGGCTTCGGTGGGCCTGATCCGACAACGCCCGGCATTCCGCGGTATCAAAATTTTTACGCGCCTGCGGGTAGCTCTGCCGAAACAAGTGCCGGCGAGTTCAACATAGGGTTTAATCCGCGCAGCGGCCGAATCATGACAATGAATATCGGACCGATTTGGCGGCTGACTCCGCCGGAGCGCCTGAGTCCGGCTAATCCAGAGTGTTGTGAAGCGCTCTGGGAAGACAAAACCAATCTGACCACCATCACAGGTCTCGACCCAATTTTGTTTACCGACCAGAAGACCGGTCGCACTTTTGCCTCCAATTCGACGGTCGGCGCGAATGCCGTTTACGGATACAGCGACAACGACGGCGACCTGTGGGTGCCGCTTGCTGCTTCCCCGGTTAGTGGTGGTACCGACCATGAAACCATCGGCTCGGGGCCTTATCCGGCATCACTGAACGCGCTGTCAAACTCAGTGAACCAGGGCGAGGCGGTATACTATTGTTCTCAAAGCTTTCCGCTAGGCCCAGCGACGTGTCAGAGGAGCGATACCCTTGGCGTCAGCTATGGCCCCGGCGTTCTTGCTTATGAAGGCAACGGAATCACGCAGTGTCACGGGCTGCATGGGCATGTCCACGTGGCGCCGGATGGTACGGTGTGGCTCCCAGTTAATCAGTGCGGAGGAGCCCAAGGTGGTGCTGTGAGCACCGATGGTGGCACGACGTGGAGTGAATTTATTGTTACTGGCAGCCGGTCGCAGATCAACGGAGCTGATCCCTCGGTCGGTATTGATAGCAATAGCACTGCTTATTACTGCTACGTAAACAACGAACCGGTGCCCGCCGGAAATCCACCTGAAGGTCATATTCATGTTAAGGTCAGCAAGGACGGCGGAAAAACTTGGATTCGCGATTTCGACGTCGGTGCATCTCATGGCGTCAAGAACGCCGCGCATACCGAGGCTATTGGCGGAAGTGCTGGGCGCGCCGCCTGTGGGTTCTTAGGCACAGATGTCGCGGGCGACTATCAATCCAGCGGTTTCCCCGGCAAATGGTACGCTTTCGTCGCCACCACCTATGACGAAGGCCAAACCTGGGTGACGGTTAACGCCACTCCCAACGATCCCGTTCAAAGCAAAACCGGCATCTGGCAACAGGGCGGCAGCCATGATGATCGAAACCTGCTCGATTTCAACGAAATCACGGTGGACGACAAAGGGCGTACTCTCTACGGATACAGCGACGGCTGCGTGACTCTGGGTTGCATTGCGGGCACGGCAGCCAACGACTTTGTCGCCTTCATGCGCGTGGCGCGGCAGTCCGGAGGTAAGAGCCTGTTCGCCAGTTTTGACACAGCAGAGCCAGTGGCGCCGAAACCTCCTTGCCTCTCTGGCACGCGCGATCCTTCTGCTTCCCATCTCACTTGGAAGACCCCGGACAACGGTGGCTCCGATATTGTGAATTTTCAGGTTCTTCGCGGAACTTCGCCGGGCGGCGAGGTGTTGTTAGGCCAAACCGACAAAACCAACTTCGATGACACCACGGCCGATCCCGCAGTGTCACACTACTATTACGTGGTCAAAGCCGTGAATGGCGTCGGCACGAGTGGTTCGAGTAACGAGGTG
>Ga0209159_1000844_pt1 | contig 25768 bp, 23 predicted proteins | sample GraSoiAngelo_144_FD_185901 | JGI IMG/M metagenome (GOLD analysis project Ga0209159, IMG submission 185901) | Grasslands soil microbial communities from the Angelo Coastal Reserve, California, USA - 14_1009_02_40cm (SPAdes) (version 2) | ecosystem: Environmental > Terrestrial > Soil > Grasslands ...
CGCCGCTCCTTTCTTTCGCGGCCGTTTATTCGTTTTTTCCAAATACTCAGCCAGACGATCGAGCGATCCTTCCCAGAATTTGCGGTATTCCTCGACCCATTTCGCGGCCTGCTTGAGCGGCTTGGCTTCCAATTCCATTTCATGAACGCGCCCATAGCGCCGCCGCCGAAGCAACCCCGCCTTTTCCAACACGCGCAAATGTTTCGAAATCGCGGGCAAAGACATCGCGTAGGGCCGCGCCAGGTGCGTGACGCAGCGATCGCCCTGCGCCAGCTGCGCCAGGATCCGCCGCCGGGTCGGGTCGGCCAGCGCCGCAAACGTCCGATTCAAGGCTGCTGGAGAATATTTAACCATCTGGTTAAGTATTATGCGTGGCTTTTAAATAACGCAAATAATATTTTATGCCCAGCTGGAAATTGTCAGTTTTTCAGCGTTTCAAGAGTTGTTCTGCCCTCGCTCCCTCTCCCCATCCTCCGTCCTTTCACTGCTCACCCCGACCGAGTTTTGATTGGATGTTCGATGTTTCCCTTCTGACCTCCGACCTCCCACCTCCCCTCGACTACGATTACGAGCATGAGCATGAGCATGAATGGTCCCGGCAATTTGTGCTTCGTCATTCATTCGTCATTCGTCATTCGGGCTTCGTCAGTTTTTTCGCCTCTCACTTCCCACTTCCCACTTCCCACTTCTCGTCTCTCTCACCTCGCCAGCTGGAACGCGTAGGCCAGAGCCTGCTCCCAACCCATCGAGCGCCCTTCCTTCTCCGCCTTTTCGGCTGCAGCCGCTCCGATTCGTTCGCGCGCGGGAGGCAAATATCGCTCGCGAAATTTCACCCAAAACGCAACCTCATCTACCATGGTCGTCTGCAATTCCGTAAAACGAGCGCATGATGCGCCATAAAGGCGGAACCCTTCCTCCGCGCGGCCCGAGCCCATCAAACCCATCGCCATACCTTGCACTTCGGTTGCAGCTTCCATCTCGTTCCCGTAGTCGAGCGCGGCCCGTAAGCTTTCGCCATAAAGTTGCACCGCATTTTTTGCATCGCCGCGCCACAACGCACAGTCGGCCAGATAATGAAGCGAGAAATGCACAAACTTGGGTTCGCCCTGGGCCCGCCCTTCTGCCAGTGTTTCGCGCGCGAGCGGCTCGGTACGTTCGACATCGCCCAAAGCCGCCAGCATTTGTCCGACCGCGACGCGACCGCGCGTGATTAACTTAGCCGAACCGAGTCTGCGGTAAGCCTCGACACAATCTTCCATCGAGCGCAACGCTTCAGAATAGTTGCTCGCGGCGAAGTGCGACCAGCCGACGCTTTCCAAGGCAAGAGCAAGTTCCAGCGGATCATCAGTCGTGCGCCACAACGCCAAACTTTCTTCCGCGAGCGGGCGAGCCGCAGCAACATCGCCTTGCCAGTTAAGGATCATGCTCAACGCCCACAAGGCACGCGCTCTTTCACGCGAGCGTTCGGTCGGATTAAGGGCTAACGCCTGCTCCAGCCAGGTTCTCCCTTCGCGATAATGTGAGCGAAGATGCCAGAACCAACCGAGCGATGAGGCAAGACGAAGCAGATCGCGTGGCTGCGAACGCGACCATTCTAATGCGGCGCGAAAATCGTCGTGATCGGCTTCGAGCGACGCGAGCATTTCCGCTTCGTGCTCGATCCGCTGGGCGTAGGCGCGTTCGGCGATGCCAAGGTAATGAGCAAAATGTCGCTCCCGTGCCTCGTCCTCTTCGCCTACTTCGACGAGCCGTTCCGCACCGTATTGCCGCAGTGTTTCGAGCAAGCGATAACGCAACTTTTCGTCGGTAAGTTGCTCCACCGTGACGAGCGATTTGTCGACCAGTTGTTCGATATGATCCAGCGGATCGCCATCTGGCCAGATCGCCTGCACTGCTGGCAAATCGAACCCGCCCGCAAAAACACACAATCGTCGGAAAAGCGCGCGTTCTTTTTCCGAAAGCAAATCGTAGCTCCAGTCGATCGTCGATCGCAAAGTCTGGTGCCGGCCGCGCCCGCCGGTTAGCAGTCGAAACCGATCCGATAAGCGGTCGCGAATTTGGTGTGCAGCGAGAGCCTTCGCGCGCGCGGCCGCAAGTTCGATCGCAAGCGGCAGTCCTTCGAGCGTTCGGCAAATATCTGTAATTGCCTGCGCGTTCGCGGACGTCAGCGTGAATCCCGGCCGAACAGCGCACGCGCGATCGACAAAAAGTTGAACCGCCTCGGACTCGCCGATCTCCTCGATTTTCGTTGCATCGTCAGACAGCGACAACGAAGGCACGCGCCAGGTCATTTCCCCGGCCAAGCCCAGAGGTTCGCGACTGGTGGCGAGCACGCGCACGCTCTCTCCGGCGCGAAGCAATCCAGTCACGGTGTCGGCGCACGCTTTTATGACGTGCTCACAATTGTCGATGATGACGAGAGTTTTGGTTCCTTCCAGCGTTCGCACTAGCGCGTCGACCACGCTAATTCCCTGCTCTACCTTGATGCCGATGCTGCTGGCAATCGCATCGACCACTAGCGGCGCATCATTCAATGGCGCAAGATCGACAAAACGTACCCCGTCCGGGAATTTTTCGAGCTCGTCGGCCCCTACTTGGATCGCCAATCGCGTCTTGCCGCTCCCGCCTGAGCCAATCAGCGTGACTACGCGATGATCGTCGATTAGTGCGGCTACTTCTTTTCGTTCGCGACCGCGTCCCACAAACGACGTCAATTGGACCGGCAAATTTTGTCGGAAATTGCTTACCGATCTTAGCGGCGGAAAGTTTTCTCGAAAATCCGGATGTGCCAGCTGAAACACATGTTCCATGTCGGAAACGTCTCGCAATCGATGCTGCCCGAGATCGATGAGCGACGTGCCATCGGGCAGTGTCCCACGAACAATTCCCGCGGTAACAGCAGAGAGCAGGATCTGTTCGCCGTGACCGATCGCGCGAATGCGCGCAGCGCGATTGACGTGAGCGCCGCGGTAATCCGCGTCAGCCTCCCCGGTGTGAATCCCCACGCGTACGCGCAGCGGCACTTCTGACGGCCATTCTTCTTTGCCCAGTGCCAATTGAAGTTCGCAGGCCGCCGCCACCGCATCGCTGGCCCGCTCAAAAACCGCGAAGACGCTGTCGCCTTCCCCGCGTTCCAGAATAATTGTTCCGCGATTCGCTTCGATCGCCCTTGCTACGATCTCATCATGGCGTTGCAGAGCCGCGCGCGTTTCCTTGGGATGCGCTTCCCAGGCTCGCGTGGACCCTTCCATGTCTGTGAAGAGAAAAGTTACCGTCCCAACAGGGCGCATGGCCATTAGTTCAATTATGAAAACGGCTTCGGTGCGGGCAATACCGAACTCCGCTTGCTTCGTCGCGTTGAAACGTCGAATCGTCAAACCGGCTGCTCGCGAATGCGTTCGGAGCCTTTTTCCTTTTTATAATTCCGGACTTCCAATTCGGACCTTTCGCCTCTTGCTTCTTCGTTTCCAATCACCGACCACTTCTCATATTTCAACGTCTCCTCTGATCACCAATCACCATTCACGATTGACCGAGTCCGCTTCCGCTCTTGCAGAGCGTCGGGCCTTTGTCAGGATCACCAAATGAAACAATTTTTACTGGGCTACCTTCCTTCGGCGTTGATAATTCCGACATTGTCAATGGCCCAGACCGCGCAGCTGACTGAACAGCTGGGGAAAACTGTTCTCTACGGGGATATCACCATGTCTCCCGATGGTTCGCACGTGGCGTGGGTCCAGTCTACCGCCGCAACCACATCGAAGCAGACATATATTCAGGCGACGTCGGGTAATTCGTCCGCTGCGTTGGTCAACCTGGAAGCCGTAGGAGAGAGGATCGATGCCGATCCGGTCTGGTCGCCCGACGCCAAAACCGTCGCTTTTTTTTCTACCGCGGGCGAGAAAGAGCAGAGACAACTCTGGTCGGTAAATGCCGATGGCTCCAAGCTTCGAAAACTTAGCCACCTGAAAGGATACGCGGCGCGGCCTCGTTGGTCGCACGACGGCAAACAAATTGCCTTCCTCTATATAGAAGGCGCTGGTGGCGGCGGTCCTTTAATGGCGGCAGCTGCTACTACCGGCGTAATCGACACCGCGATCCACAACCAGCGGATTGCGATTCTCGATACCACCAGCGGACGGCTACGGCAGGTGTCGCCACCGAATCTTCACATCTACGACTACGATTGGTCTCCTGATGACAAGAAATTTGTGGCAACTGCCGCTCCGGGTCCTGGCGACAACAACTGGTGGATCGCGCAGATCTACGCGATCGACATCGCAAAGGGCGAGGCCACATCGATCTACAAGCCTTCGCTCCAAGTAGCCGTCCCACGCTGGTCGCCGGACGGTACGTCTATCGCATTTATTGAAGGATTGATGAGCGATGAAGGATTTCATGGCGGCGACTTGTTTACGATCTCAGCTGATGGTCACGACATTTTGAATCGCACAGAAAAGCGCAATAGCTCAGCCAGTTCTCTTTTTTGGCTCACGCCGGATCGCATCCTTCTCACAGAAATAGTCGGCGGCGAAAGCGCGATCTCTGAGTTGACGCTCAGCGATAATTCAGCGCGAACGATCTGGAAAGGTGCAGAGCATATTTATGCCTTCGGCAATTTCCCTAACTTCGCCCTGTCCAAGGATGGCAAATTCGCGGCCGCAGCCCGGAACAGCTACGAAACGCCGCCTGAAATCTGGACCGGACCGATCGGTGAATGGCGCCAACTAACCAGTAATAATTCCGGTCAATCACCGACCTGGGGCAAAGCCGAAAGCCTTCAGTGGACCAACGAAGGATTTGACATCCAAGGATGGCTTCTCCCACCGGCGCGCGTCGAATCCGGTAAAAAATATCCAATGGTCGTTCTCATTCACGGCGGACCTTCCAGCGCAACCACGCCGGAGTGGCCCGCTTCATTTGGAATGGCAAGAGCCATTATCGCGGCACTCTCGTCACGCGGTTACTACGTTCTGTTGCCAAATCCGCGCGGAAGCTATGGTCAGGGAGAAGACTTTACTCGCGCGAATGTGAAAGACTTTGGGGGCGGCGATCTGCGCGACATCCTTGCGGGAGTAGATGCCGCCATTGCCAAGTATCCAATCGATCCTGCGCGTCTGGGTGTGACCGGTTGGAGTTACGGCGGCTACATGACGATGTGGACGGTCACACAGACGAACCGTTTCCATGGCGCCGTCGCCGGTGCTGGCGTCGCCAATTGGCAAAGTTACTATGGCCAGAACCTGATTGATCAATGGATGATCCCCTTCTTCGGTTCATCGGTCTACGACGATCCTGCCGTTTATCGGAAGAGTTCGCCTATCGAGTACATCAAAAAGGTCAAGACTCCCACCCTGGTCATCGTCGGCGAACGCGATGCCGAATGTCCCACTCCGCAATCCTACGAGTTCTGGCATGCGTTAAGGACGCTTGGGATTCCGACACAGCTAGTGGTGCATCCTGGAGAAGGCCATCTTTATCTCAAACCAGAGAACCAGATCGATCGACTGGATCGCACGGTTGCCTGGTTCGACAAGTATCTGAAATAATTCGAGAAAACAGTCACTCATTATGAAGAACGACAAAGACAACGTCCAACTCAGCACCGTGGAGGATCACAATGGGATACTAACGATTCGTGGCGGCGGCCCTCGTCGAGATTGGAATGGCATCCATTATAAACAAGGGATGTCGGCTAAAAATGTAGGCACGACGAAGTTATCAGCCAACGTCGCGACGATTCCTCCGGGTGGCGTCGCCGCAGCCCATATTCACGTCGGCTTCGAGCTCATCCTTTACATCCTCGAAGGAAAAGTCCGCCACGAATTCGGACCCGGACTCAAGCAGGTGTTGGAGAACGAAGCCGGCGATTTCATCTACATCAAACCCGGCGTGCCTCACGAAGTTTTCAACATGAGCGACACCGAACCGGTAGTCGCCTTCGTCGCCCGCTCCTCCGCCAACGAGTGGGATGACATCGTTCCTTACGATCGCGGCTGAGCTGGAACGAAGGAGCCGCGAGCACGGAGCTCGGCTCAAGGGAGGGCGAGCTTCCACGTTGGATGTTCGATGTTAAGATGCCGAGTGCTGGATGGACTCGCGACCATTAATTGTGGGCTGCGCACGACTGAACCGTTTTAACTTTGTAACCTTGTAACATTTTAACTTCTTTTGAGCATGAACCCCGATCCGGCACTAATCGGACTTCCCTCTGGCGTGTCAGCTGAGCGAGCAGCGGCGCAGTTCGATCAACTGCAGAGAAAACTTGTCCCACTCTGGGAATTGATTGAATCCTTCAATCAGCAAGAGCAAACAATCGTCGTCGTTCCTTCCATGTCAGTCGACGTAACAGTAACGAGTCTCGAGGCACAGGGCTACGAAGAACGGTTTCTTTTCTTGTTGCTGCTGCTCGCTCAACCACGCGCGCGGATGATTTACGTGACCTCTCAGGCGATCCACCCGAGCGTGATCGAATATTATTTGGATTTGCTTTCGGGCGTCATTCCAAGTCACGCCATGCGCCGGCTTACTTTGCTCTCGCCCTACGATGATTCGCCGCGTCCTCTCAGCCTGAAGTTACTCGAGCGGCCACGCCTTCTTGAGCGAATCGAAGCCGGCATCAAGGATAAGGAACGCGCTCACCTGGTTTGCTATAACACCACTTTTCTCGAGAGAAATCTCGCACTGCGTCTGGGAATCCCGCTTTATGGCGCCGATCCCCGCCATCTTCCTTTTGGAACCAAAAGCGGATGCCGGCGGCTATTCGCCGAGGCAGGAATTAATCATCCGCTTGGATCCGACAATCTGACCAGTATTGATGAAGTCGTCTCGGCGCTGGTTCAAATGCGTGCTCAGCGACCCTCGATGAAACAAGCGATAGTGAAGTTGAACGAGGGTGTCTCTGGCGAAGGAAACGCGACGGTCGATTTGTCGAATTTGGACAAGTCTGGTGATGCCGCCATCTTCGACCGTGTGCGAGCGATGCGATTCGAGCTCGGCAAAGTCAGCTTCGATGAATACGCAGCGAAGTTTCGCGCTCGAGGTGGAATTGTTGAAGAACGGGTCGGCATTGGAGCAAAGGAGGTGCGCAGTCCGAGCGTGCAGTTGCGCATCACGCCGCTTGGCAAGGTAGAACTTCTTTCGACTCACGATCAAATGCTTGGCGGCCCGAGCGGACAAAGCTACCTCGGCTGCATCTTTCCAGCCGATCCAGCTTACGCGACCGCGATCACCCATGACGCTGCTAAGGTTGGAGACCTTTTGCGAGATGCCGGTGTAATCGGTCGTTTCGCGCTCGATTTCGTGGTGCCGCGCGCCCAGGACACGGAGTCATGGCAAACCTATGCAATCGAGATCAACCTTCGGAAGGGCGGAACCACGCATCCCTTCCTGACTCTGCAATTTCTCACTGGCGGCCGTTACGATCCAGAAAGCGCTACCTTTATCGCGCCGAATGGGCACAAGAAATTTCTGGTGGCTAGCGATCATCTCGAGTCGCCGCGCTATCGCGGGTTCACTCCCGACGATCTTTTTGATCTCGCCGTTCGGCGCGGCCTGCACTTTGGACAGGTCCGGCAGACAGGCGTCGTTTTCCATATGCTCAGCGCTCTTGGCAGCGCCGGGCGACTGGGCCTGACTGCGGTAGGCAATTCGCCTGAGGAGGCGCAGTCCATCTTCGGCGAAGCGAAGTGCGTTCTGGATGAAGAAGCGCGTTTCAACGAACTGTAGGTTAAAGCCCATCAACAGGTGCTGAGTGCCACTATGCCGCCTGGTTTGATGTCAACCACTCTACAAAAACAATATGGGTTCTCCCGCACCGAGATGATGATACCAGTCGAAGAAATACGTCGCTGTTTTCCGGCGCTTACCCGAACTCATCACGGTTATCCGGTCGCTTATTTCGACGGGCCCGGTGGCACTCAGGTGCCCCGGGCGGTGGTCGAGGCAATGAATGATTATCTTTACCATCACAACGCCAATACCCACTGGGCCTATCCCAGCAGTGAGGAGACCGACGCGATCATTGACTCTGCTCGGAACGTGCTGGCCGATTTTCTAAACGCAAGTCCGGCCGAAATCGTGTTTGGCGCCAACATGTCCACCTTAACTTTTCACCTCGCGCGCGCCCTCGCCCGCGAGTACGGACCCGATGACGAGATCGTGGTTACTGAGCTTGATCACCATGCCAATATCGCGCCGTGGCGGACACTGGAGAAAGAATGCGGCCTGAAAGTGCGCACGGTGAAAATGATTCCTGAAATGGGCGAGCTGGATTGGGACGATTTTTCCCGGCAATTGACCCGACATACCAAATTGGTCGCGATTGGGGCGGCATCGAACGCTATCGGGACGATCAACGACGTAAAACGCGCCGGAGAAATGGCGCACCACATCGGCGCAAAGGTTTTTGTCGACGCGGTTCATTACGCGCCACATCAGTTAATCGATGTGCGCGATTGGAATTGTGATTTCCTCGCCTGTTCCGCCTACAAGTTCTACGGCCCGCACGTCGGAATTGTCTACGGCCGACATGATCTGCTCGAGTCGCTTGATTTTCCGAAATTGATTCCGGCGCCCGATTCAGTGCCGGAACGGGCCGAGACTGGCACCCAAAACCATGAAGGAATTGCGGGCGCGGCCGCCGCCGTGGATTTTCTCGCCTCACTTGCTCCGGGCGCCACGCCGCGTGGAAGCTTGCACGCGGCGTTCCGGCACCTTCACGAACGCGGTAAAGCGTTAATCACACAACTCAGGAATGGCTTGCGGGAAATAGAGCGTGTCCGTCTTTACGGGCCGCCACCCGGTACAACGCGCACACCGACGATTGCATTCACGATGGACAACGTACCATCGATAGAGGTGGCGAGAAAATTGGCGGAATGCGGCGTTTTCCTCTCACACGGCGACTTCTACGCCATGACAGTGGTCGAACGATTGGGGCTGGCTCCGGACGGACTTGTTCGCGCCGGTTGTGCCTGCTACACCACAACGGAGGAAGTCGATCGCTTGCTCACCGGTGTGCGCGAACTGTGAGTCAGCGCCGCCAGCAACAGGAAAGCTCAAATTTCCTAAAATGCCCGGCCGCTTCTATACTATATTAAGGAGGCAAGAATGAGTACCATCGGAACAGTGGAAAGCCTTTGGCGTTATCCGGTCAAAAGTATGTGCGGAGAGGAGTTGGGCGAACTGTTCGCCAGCTATGCAGGAGTTTATGGCGATCGCCTTTTTGCTTTCGAGAGTTCGGCCGGTCGAAAGGGCTTTCCATTTTTCACCGGCCGCGAGCAACGTCAGATGATTCGATACCGGCCGCGCTTCCGCAATCCGAACAGAGCGGCGCAGCCTGTGGATTTGGCTGATGCGGAAAGTTTGCCGCCGGGAGTAAATCCGCTCTCGGCTCACCCCATCGAGCTGATGATCGATGTCGAGACGCCAGATGGAAAAACTATTGCGATCGACGACCCGGCTTTGATCGACCATCTCCGAACAAACGTCGACGAGAACCACCAACTCACGTTGCGTCGCTCGGACAAGGCCATGACCGATTGCCGTCCGTTATCGATCTTTGCCGTGCAATCGGCAAAAAAACTTGGCGAGGAAACAGGGGTCAGCGTGGATAAACGGCGCTTCCGGGCAAACGTTTATTTGGACTTAACATCCTCCGGCGGCTTCGCCGAGGACGCTTTCGTCGGTCGATCCATGCGGATCGGATCGAAAGTGGTCGTCTCGATTCTAGAGCGCGATCCGCGCTGCATGATGATCACGCTCGATCCGGATACAGCAGAGAAATCACCCGCGATCTTGAAAGCAGTCGCGCAAGCTCACAGCGGCATGGCCGGTGTCTACGGCGCCGTGCTCGTCGAAGGCATGATCCGCAAAGGCGACCCGGTCGAGTTGCTCAACTAGGTCAGCCGCTCCTCCACTTCTTACTTCTTACTTATCACCATCTCCCCTCCTGCTCCGTAATCCCTGCTTTCCGGCCCGATCCTCCGTTCTTCCTTCGATTACGATTACGAGCACGAGCATGAGATCGCAATTTGTGCTCCGTCATTCGTGCTTCGTCATTTCCCCATACCTATTTGCCAATAAGAATAAAGATGCCGGCGGCCAGCGCGACGAGGTAGAGCAGAAAAACAGCTGGCCCTAAATTTACGCCAAACCCTAAGAGGCCATATATGATCAAAAAAACCGCGAGCAGCAGCATGCCGATGTTTTTGGTGACTTTCATGGGGTTAATCTTTTAGATCGTTCACGCGGCTGACAATCCAAATCTGAGTGGCTGTTTAAGCGATGGAACACAGGCCAGCCGCCTGTGCGCCAAGCGGACATTTTGTCCGCTTTTCAGTCGGCATGGTAGCGGAGTACAACTCCGCTGGGCGCACAGACCTGGAGGTCTATGTTCCGTAACCTGCCGAAAGTCCGAGCCGAAGTGGCACTTAACAGGTTGGAGCCTGTCGCTCCGCAGAACTAGAATGGGCCAAAGCGCACACAGGCAAAACTAGGAGCGCGTTCGGAACAAAGCTATTTAGCGAGCATGCAGCGGCCGGTGTTGTTTGAATGAATCAAGGTGTGCTTGCAGGCGCTTGGAATCGTTAGCCTTCACGCCTCTGATGGCTAGCGCTTTCTCTTCATAACGAATCGAAGTCGCCGACTTCTGCATACGCCGTCGCCAGGGTGTCGATCATGTCCTCGTCCTTCCAATCAATGAGCTTGCAAGCCGCGGTCGCATCTTTGACGGCTTGCTGTCCATTTCGGTAGGATTGGTCCGGACAGTTTAGTCGCAGCCTGGCGCGGTCGCTGTACGCTCTGGCGAAAGCGTCTCGACGGGGGCGAATAGTAATTACATGATCAATTTCCTTCAGGCTCTCGCCGTAGCGGCCGAGGTCATAGTTTGCCTTGGCCCGAAGCAAGGAAGCTTCTGCAAAAGTGGAATCCTTTCGTAATGCCTCGTTGCAGTCCTGGATCGCCTCCTGGAACTTGCCTCGATTCAGAAATACTCTAGCTCGAACGTAGTAGGCAGGGTAAAAAGCAGGATCGGCCTTAAGGACCGTGTCCAGGCTTCTCTGTGCCGCTTCGAGATCGCCTTTCTCAAGCTGGGTTTGTCCAGTGATTGTTAGATCCATGAGCCACGCGCGTCCATGTCCGTAAACGACGGTGATTGGTTCGCTCGCGCGCGCTGCCATCGGTGATCCGGTTACTAGGAGCAGAGTGACGAATAGTTGTATTCTTTGAAGGATGACGTGCATGTTTGGTTCCCGGTCGTTGTAGATAATTGTTGCGCGAAGGTCAATCGTTCGTGCGAGTTCCGACCTGACGCCGACACCAGCTCCACATTGACAATGTGTGGCCTGCGGCTACCGCGCGATCTCTCGAAGTCTGTTTCCGCGAGACGCGGAAACCAGCACTCGAGACGAGTGCGCTACCCAGAGGGAGAGAAACGGGAACAGTGATCGTTGAATAGTGATTGGCAAGCGCGGTCGAAATCCGCGCGGAACATCGGACTGACCTCGATTGAAACGTTGCCTCTTGAGAGTTGAATGCTAGTTAATTAAACGATTTGAACGCCGGTCACCTCGCACTTGACGCACAGGAACAAAGCTGGCCTTTAGATAAACCGTTTCGCATTTCCCGCGGTGCTCGCACGGAAGCCCGTGTCGTTGTCGTGACCGTGACCGATGGACAGCACATCGGACGTGGTGAAGCGGTCCCGATCCGACGTTACAACCAAAGCCCTGCCTCTGTTTTGGCCCAGATCGAATCCATCAAAAGCAGACAATGTTTGGATCGGCAGCAGATTCAAAAGCTGTTGCCGGCGGGTGCGGCACGTAATGCGTTGGACTGTGCGTTCTGGGACCTTGAAGCGAAAATTTCGGGCAAACGCGCCTGGGAACTGGCGAACATCCCGCTCGCTCCCGAAGTTAAAACGTCGTTTACGATTAGTCTGGACACGCCGGCTGCAATGGCTGCGGTGGCGAAAGTTCATGCAACTGCTCCTATTCTGAAACTCAAACTGGGCGGCGACGACCCGGATCTTGCCAGGGTCAAAGCTGTGCGCGAGGCGGCGCCGGCGGCGCGTCTGCTGATCGACGCTAACGAGTCATGGACCTCAGACCATTACTGCAAAGTCGCGCCAGCGTTATGCCAATTCGGGATCGAATTAATCGAACAACCGTTTCCGGCGGATGCCGATGAAGTCCTCGAAACCCTCGATCACCCTGTTCCTGTCTGCGCGGATGAAGGTTGCCATACTACTGCCGATCTTCCCCGCCTGAAGAATCGCTATGAGATGGTAAACATAAAACTCGACAAGAGCGGCGGGCTAACTGAAGCGATGCTCTTGACCGAACGCGCCCGCGAAGCCGGCTTCAAATTATTGATTGGCTGCATGGTCTGCACCTCGTTAGGAATCGCTCCGGCCCGCCTTCTCGCCAGCGCCGCCGATTACGTCGACCTCGATGGCCCGTTGCTCCTCGCTGGCGACCGTCATCATGCAGTGTCATATGATAATGGTAGGATCGGTATTCCTCCGCGTGAATTGTGGGGTTAAGCCTCCGGGGGATCTTGGCAGTCAAAGAAACTTAACCAGCGCGTCGGTTGTTTCCTTCGGTCTTTCCTGCAGAATCCAGTGGCCGGTGTCCTTCAGCACGACAACTGTGGCATCGGTCGCGCGACTAGTTTCATTTGCTTGGCAAGTTCGTTTCCAGAAATCTATAAGTTATTTCGCGATACCCACGATCTTGTGGAAATGTTTCTTTTGTTCGATCGCGTCGAGCATGAACGCCGCCACCGCTTTGCGGGACAGACTGAAACCCATCCGGGGAGCGGCATCTTCCCGACTTCGATGGGTGGTATAGCCTTCCTGAGTGAGACGAGGAGGCCGGGCGATCGTCCAGTCCAGACCGCTGGCTTGCACGATCGCCTCCATCGCGAGTGAATCGTGCATGTGGTTCCGCATGATAAAACTGGCGATGCGATTGAGGATACCAGGGAAATGCGCTGCCGCCGAGAGAACGACGAGCCGTTTTACTCCTGAACGATTCATTGCCCGAGTGGTCGCAAGAGCGCTATCATGGAGCATTGAGCTCGGTTTAAAAACTTCTCGCGGTCCCAGGGTCGAAACTACCGCATTATGATTTTGCATGGCGCGAAAAAGTTCGTTTTCATCCATGACATTCCCTTTCAAGACGGTCAGTCGCTCATTCTTCAACCTGACGTTTTCAGGTGAACGCACAAACCCGGTTACATGATGATCTCTTGCGAGCGCCTGCTGAACAACCTCCTGGCCGGTCCGACCAGTCGCTCCCATGACAAATAGTTTCATAATCGATCCCTTGTTATTACGATCCTTGTTGGGTCTGTTGGTATTCCGTTCGGAAAACGATCTGTTTGCCGGCAAAATGATGATGCGACATCCGAATCAGATCCGTTGCTGGCTCCAAATCCTGTTCATGGTCCACAATGAACGTGACGTATCCTGCTTCCGGCGCCCAGCGGTGCGGACATGTTTTGCCTTCCGCAAGAACTGCTTCTGATCACCTTTCGACAAGCGAATGTCGCAATGGCCGTGGCCATGGATATGCATTAACATTGTCCGTTCGACACAAACGCGTCTTCGTGGATTCCCGCATTCTGCCACTCCGCAACACCCGACAAATTGAGGATTCTTTGCCGTAATTCCTGATGAAGCTCTCCTCGAGAGGGATTCATGAATTCCGCCTTACCTAGAATCTCACAGCTCGTCAATTCGGACAGCAGGCGCAACCGGATCAACGATGTGTTACCGGCGTGTCCGTCAAGCCTTTCGTAGAATGCAACGTCCATGACGTCTCGCTGCAAAAGGTTCGCAACCGTGATTGCCAAAAGTCAGACCAAGTTCCTGGCGCAGCCTGCGCCGTCCCAAAGCAGTGACCTCCACCAGACGTTGCCCCCTTCCGCGCTTGAACCAACCGCGTTCGCACCATCGGGCGAGTAAATGCGCTCCCAGAGGACCGGCGAGATGTGGTCGGCGCTCAGTCCAATCCAGACATTGTCTTGCCAACCCATATCGGCCCGGTTTGATCGTTTGGAAACTTATTCCCTGGTTAGCAAACCACTGCCGCCCCGCTTCACTCCCGATCTCGTAACGCTTACCTTTCCCTCGAACAAGCCATCCCCGATCTTCAAGGGTGGCAGTGATCGTGACGGCTAACTCGCCGGCCAGATGGATCGTAACAAGTGCGGGCCTGGCGAAGGGCCAGCGCGGAGGGCGACAGTTTCGGCAGATTGAAAATTGCTGGCCTTCCAGAAAGCTGCGCCAAATCTTCGATCACCGTGGCGACGGCGGGATTAGCCAGCCGGTAATATCGATGCCGCCCCTCAACCTCCACCGCCAGCAGTCCTGCGGTGACTAGTTTTGACAAATGTCCACTGGCGGCCGTCGGGTTTATGCCCGCTACGCCCGCGAGTTCACCAGCGGGCAAGGCACCGCCGTCCAACAGCACAGTCAAAATAGCCGCACGGCTCGGCTCGCCGAACAACGCGGCCACCGGAGCGATATTGGGCTCAACGCGCATTTCGATCTGTCAACTCCTCTCTCCGCTGTCCTTTATTCGATCCGATAAAAATGCGATCGCTCCTCTGACAGAATACAGCGAGACTTCTCAGCTTCCGCCAGATTCGCCCGCGCCTCGGAATCGTCCATCAATTTCCCGCGGTAGTTTTCGTAGTCGGCCAGGCTTTTAAATCCGATGAGGGCAAGAGCAATTTTATCCGAACCGCCCAAACCTTTCTTAGGGAGAAAATAGCCAATAGGCTTGCCGCCGCAGCGACGGATAATGTCGCCTTCCATCCATTTACGGGCATCCCGTTTTAGGGTAGACCAATTCGTTATCTCGACAAGGTTGAAGCGTTTCACCGCGACGGCGCAGGACAGGTCCCTTTTTCTGAACTGCAGGGGGGACCTCCTGCGAGCCCAACAAGGGCCCGTCAGTTACGCGAAATCGATGGTGAGCTAAGCTGAATCCATGACGGCAAGAACGAAGCAAGATTCTAAACGGCGGATTACCCAGATCGCTCGGCCGCGATGGAAGATAGACTTCCAAGTCTGTGCGCCAGACAGGATTCTGCCCTTTTCTCCGGAAACGCACAATTATGTTTCCCTCGGATGACATGCACGCATCTTTTCTCGGAAGCGCGAAGCAAATACGAGGTTGGCTTTGGCATGAAAACAGCGCTTGATAACGAGGCCGCCGTAATTGCCGGCGCCGCACGCGCGCTTACCACGAATGCGGACTACGACTCGCTGGTAGAAATGGCTGGAGAGGCACAATGCGTTCTCATCGGCGAAGCCTCACATGGAACGCATGAGTTTTACGCGATCCGTACTGCCCTTACTCGTCGATTAATTGAAGAAAAAGGATTTCGCGCCGTTGCTCTGGAAGCAGATTGGCCAGACAGTTTTCGTGTTCACCGCTTTGTCACCGGCCGCAGTGATGACAAGCGAGCCAGCGAAGCCCTCAACGATTTTCGCCGGTTTCCTTCATGGATGTGGCGTAATACTGTTGTCGTGGATTTTATCGAATGGCTGCGACAATGGAATGCGCACAATAAAGACAATCTTGTCGGCTTTTACGGACTCGATCTCTATAGCATGCATACTTCGATCGAAGCGGTGCTCAATTATCTCGACAAAATCGATCCCGCCGCGGCGCGCCGGGCCCGTCAGCGCTATGCTTGTTTCGATCATTTTGGCGAAGATCCGCAGCATTATGGGCTCGCCACTGTCGCCGGCAGAGCGGAGCCATGCGAAGACGATGTCGTAGCACAGCTAACGGAATTGCGACGAAAATACGCCGAATTCATCCGGCGCGACGGACACATTGGTGAGGAAGAATTCTTTTCCGCAGAGCAGAACGCACGGCTGGTTATGAATGCGGAACGCTACTATCGCGCCATGTTTCACGGTCGCGCCAGTTCGTGGAACTTGCGTGACCAACACATGTTCGAAACGTTGAGTGAGCTATTTAGTCACCTCGACAGTGGTCAGGCCAAAGTTGTTGTCTGGGCGCACAACTCTCATCTGGGCGATGCCCGAGCCACAGAAATGCACGCGCGCGGCGAGCTTAATATTGGCCAGCTCGTCCGCGAACGCTTTGGCGAGCGCGCCTTCGCCATCGGCTTCAGCACCTATGTGGGGACGGTTACGGCCGCATCGGACTGGGGCGCGCCTGCCGAACGTAAGCACGTGCGCCCAGCCCTGGCCGGCAGTTACGAGGAACTATTTCACGCTACTGATCAGCCGACTTTCTGGATTGACCTGCGCGAGCGCAACAGGGCTAACGATTTGTTGCAAAGGGACCGGCTGCAGCGTGCCATCGGCGTGATTTACCGACCACGAACGGAGCGTCTCAGTCATTACTTCGAAGTACGATTGCCGGCGCAATTCGACGTCATCATTCACATCGATCAAACCAAGGCGCTAGAGCCTCTTGAACGCACCTCCCAATGGGACCGCGGTGAGCTGCCCGAAACGTACCCGACCACACTTTGACCACTCCCAATTCTCGGTAGTGCGTTTGGTCGCAACAGGTCATCATGCGGCGAGGTTGGAGCACAGCTGGAATCCCACCAGTTGATCGCCATGCCATAGTGGGCCAGAGCAAACCCAGAGAAAACGGGACGTCGCTTGAAGCGATTCAACAATTTAGCGATTCGCTTATCGAGAGCCTACCGCGAAGTTAGACTTGCAATTGGTTTCAGAAACTGGCAATCCGCAGAGTCATTATGACAACGCGTGCTTTTGTCGCAGCTATTCTTGGTGGAATCACAATGTTTATCTGGAGCTTCCTGGCGCATGATTTGCTGCCCCTCGGCGAAACGGGCATGCGTGAATTCAAGGATGAAGCCGCGATGCTCGATGCTTTAAAAACAAACCTTGGCGACGCTCACGGCCTTTATCATTTTCCGGGACACAAGGCGGGCCCAAACGCAACCCGGCAGGAGAAGAGCGACGCGATGAAACGCGCTATGGAGAAAGCCGCCACCGGTCCATCGGGAGTGTTGCTTTATCATTCCACCCGAGAGTTTTCATTCGGCAAGTTGTTGGGCATCGAGTTTGCCACCGAACTCCTCGAAGCCATGCTCGTTGTTTTCCTTCTTACTCAGACCGGGATTGAAAGTTTCAGCGGTCGAATCGGGTTCGTTTTCGTCGCTGGAATTCTTGCGGCAATCACCACGAACATTCCCTACTGGAACTGGTATGGCTTCCCTTCCAATTACACCGCTGCCTACATGTCTATTGAAATTATCGGCTTTCTCTGCGTCGGTCTGGTCGCTGCTTTGTTGCTAAAAAACAAATCGCCGGCATCCGCAACAACTTCATTACGCTGATCCGTTTCACGTTAGCGTTGACGAAAGTCCAAGCACGCCTTTAGCCTGCGTTTCATGACTACGAAACGTGCTTTGCTTGTATCGATAATTATTTTTGCGGGCGTTTCCCTGGTTGGCGCACAAAGCCCGACTCCATCGCCCAGCGCCAGCCCTGAAGCATCCGCTTCACCGGCGAAGAAGGTCCGTAAGAAAAAAGCTGAGACTTCCCCTGCGCCAGCGGCCAGCCCCGAAGCTTCTGCTTCACCGGCGAAAACGCGCGGACGTAAGAAAGCCGAGACCTCACCCGCGCCAGCTACCAGCCCGGAAGCTTCGCTGTCGCCAGCGAAAAAAGGCGGTCGTACGAAAGCAGAAGCGTCGCCGGCATCAAGCGCAAGCCCGGCCGCATCAGCCTCGCCGGCGGAACGTCACGCTCGCAAGAAAGCAGGCGCGGCTTCCACAGCGACGCCGGCAGCGTCGGCGTCTCCGGCCAACCCCCTCTCGAAGATTGGTTCCTTATTTAAGCCTAAATCCAGCCCTAGTCCGGCAGCAACGACCGCCACAGGTTCCGCCGAGGCTAATGTTACACCGGCACCAGGTGGTGGTCACGGAATGGTATGGGTTAATACCGAAAGCCACATCTATCATAAAGAAGGCTCACGTTTTTACGGCAAGACGAAGCAGGGTAAATACATGAGCGAAGCGGACGCGATTAAAGAAGGTGACCGCGCCGCTAAGACGGGCGACTAGCTAGTCGTAGCTTTCATTCCTGGCTCGCGCTCTTTGAAGGAGGGCGCGACCCACTTTTTTTGAGGCTACTTCGCTTCCTTATTTCAAGAGGAGCGGCAAATGAAGCTCAGCGGCGCGGAATTAAAATCCGAAGCGCCAGCGGGCTGGCGCACTCCAAGACGCTTCGCGAATTTCGGAGGCAGTAACAAGCAGGCGCCAGCTTTTGGAGTTCGGCAGTCTTCTGCCGCTTTTAGCACGGCCATGCGCTACCGATCACCTCACCTGAGCTTCATCCCAGCGAACAGCTTCGCGCATTAGTTCGCGTGCACTTGTTACTCCAAATTTCTCTTTCGCTCGGGCAACATACATTTGCACGGTTTTAATCGAAAGATTGAGCTTTCCCGCGATGGCCGTAGTGCTCGTTCCTTGCCCAAGCATTTGGAACACCTCCAGCTCGCGATCGCTCAGTCGTTCAATCGGTGGCCGCGTTGTTTTTGCATGGCTCAGCCGCGACGCGATCTGAGCTATTAATCGCTCGCTTAGGAATACTTCGCCCTGAAGCACACTGCGAATGGCTGAGACTACCCGCTGCGAACTTTCGCCTTTCATTAAATAACCGCGCGCGCCAGAACGGACCGCTCGTTCGCCATAAACCAGCTCATCGTGCATTGAAAGAACGATGACCGGAAGTTCCGGGTACTGGTTCCTGATGTCCTTTACCAGCTCAAGACCGGAGCTATGTTCTAAGGAAAGGTCGACCAAAGCAACATCGGGAGATGTTTGGGGAATTGTCTTAAGGGCAGTCGCTGCATCCGCCGCTTCTCCGCAAACCATCAGGTCTTCTTCCTGCTCGATCAAATTCTTAAGCCCGTCGCGCACGACCGGATGATCGTCCACAATAAAGACGCGGGACCGATTCTTCTTTTCCACTTAAGTAGTTATGGGCAGAAGTCGAATACTTGCAATGGACGATATCTGCTTATGCGGTCCCTTTTGACAGGCATCGCCCGACATAGATAAGAATACCAGGGCTGCCGCTCGCCAAATTCGGAGCCTTGACCGTGCCGCAGCTCATTCGAACTTCGTCCTTCTTTCGTCATTCCTTCGTCATTCGTCATTCGTGCTTCGTCATTCGTCGACGAGACACATGCGCACCCAGGATCGAGCTCGGCACGGGGATAATGATTGTTCGACCCAGAGAGAACGGATCTGGACTAGTTCTCGGCAAGTGGTATCTCGCAGTGCACGACGGTTCCGTGCGCTGCCTTTTCTACTCGCAATGTTCCACCGGCAAGTTCCGCCCGCTGAGCCATCACTCTTAAGCCGATCCCATCCTTCATCGTGGCTTGAGACAAACCGCGACCATCATCTTCGACCTTTAGCCGAAGATAATCTCTAGTAGTTTGCAGGTGGATTCGGACATGCCGTGGCTGGCCGTGCTTGAGCGCGTTGGTAACGGCCTCGCGCGCCACCCAATACACTTGGGTTACCAGTTCCTTGGAGCGAGGCGGTTTGCCGCTGTGCTCGAATTCGCATTTTACTTGATCCTTCGCGACCGAGCGAGAGAGCGATTCCAGCGCAGAAAAGAGGCCGTCGCCATCCAGTTCCGAGGAATACAGGCCACGGGCAATTTTTCGGGTAAGGTCGATCCCCTGGTCGATCAGCCTCACCACCTTTCTGGCAGTAGGTTGGATAGCACTATTCTCCTTCTCCAACTGGTTCGCGACGGTCTCCGCCAGTAAGCCTGTCCCGGCAAGATGTTGTCCGAGGCTGTCGTGTAGTTCACGTCCTACCCGATTACGTTCTTCTTCGGCGACTACCGCGATTTCCTTCTCCAATTGCTGTCTTCGAGCGAGCTCGCGTTGCAAATCAGCAGTGCGCTCTTTTACCCGCAGATGCATTTCGCTGAGCAGCGAATGCCATCGGCGGAGAAGAAAAATAAAAATAAGATAGGCAACGAAAGCGGTCGCACAGTTCCAAACGGGGACGCGGGGAACACCAGCAGCGACGTCTGCAAGGACAGTCGCGATAACGCAGAATGTTGCCATTGCGATGCCGAACCAAATACCGAGAAACCACGTTCCGATGGCAATTGGCGCCAGGTAGAAGATGAGGAGGGAGTTTTCGAAACCGGTAATGTAGTCAAGCCAGCCAATAAACGCTATCAGTAGCAAACAACTGACTATGATCAGGCTTCGCCGAAACACCGGGGATAATATAGCTTGGAGAAGTTGAATTCAATGCGACCAGACAAACTACCTGCGCGAATTTTTAATGCGACGGCTTCGGATTTTGCCCATCGGCTGCTCACATTCCTGCATCGCCCGTGCTCCATGAGTAACATAGGCTTTAAGCCTGTGCGCCAAACAGGCCTGTGGCTGTTTCATTCAGCAAGTTTCTGAAATTGTAAGGCGGGCATTCCTCCCTGCCGCCCTATGAAGTTTCGGTCTTTGACGATCCAATTTTGTGCTAATCTCTGACTGGAAATTGGCGCGATTAGCTCAGTGGTAGAGCGCTTGCTTCACACGCAAGAAGTCGCTGGTTCGAACCCAGCATCGCGCACCATTTCCGTATTTCCCCAAAACTACCGTTTGTTAAGCTAGCGCCCAGAGCGGTCGCCGCGGCGACAACTCGCAGGTTCGAACCCTGCATCGCGCACCAGGTCGCTTTAAAATTCGGACGAGGCATCGCAGCATTCCTCGCTCTTGCTACTAATCATCTGTCTCACAAAGCTGTTTAACCGCCCCTTCCGAGCGTATAGGCAATGAAACGGAATCTCTCTTGTCGACTAATGAGAAAAGCTACTCGGGAAAAGAAGCATGAATCCAAACGCTATCGCCGGTGGTTGTTTGTGTGGTTCGATCCGATATGAGGCGACGGGGCAGCCTTACAATATCACCCACTGCCATTGTTTAGACTGCCGCCGGAGCGGCGGCGCACCCTTCGTGACGTGGGCATCGTTCAGCCGAAGTGGCTTTAGATTCACCACCGGGCAACCGAGAGAATTGCCGTGGGCTGGGCGTCTGCGTTCGTTCTGCCCAAATTGTGGTACTCCGCTCACCTTCCTCGCGGCAGCGGATGCTGAGGAGATAGATGTCACCGTTTGCAGCTTCGACCAGCCGACGACAGTGACGCCAGCTGACCACACTTGGGTTGAGGACCGGTTGCCTTGGATTCGTCTAGCGGATGATTTGCCAACTTACCGACAGAAGAGACAGACGCACGTCTCCCAATAAGGCAATTGCCAGGATTAGAGATCTGGAATTTTTCGTCGACCGTTGACTACCGAACATCGCATTGACAAAAGCGCGACGGCAACGCGATCAATGACACGATGACCTTCGGTGAAACGCGTGCTGTCCAATGGTGGGTGCGTCTGGTTGGCGTGCTCCTTCTATTGCTCCTGGTCTTCCTGGCCTACGTGCGGGTTGGCGCTGCCGGATTCATCTGGGACGATGAATCGCATCTGACGCAAAATCCCTGCATCATTGGACCTCTTGGCCTGGCCGACATCTGGACAAGCGCGAGCGCAGTTTATTACCCCCTCGTCCTTACGACGTTCTGGATTCTTCATCATTTTGTCGGGCTAAATCCTCTGCCCTATCACATCCTCAACGTCGCGTTTCATGCGGCATCGGCTCTGTTGCTCTGGCGGGTCCTTGTCCAACTGCGGGTGCGCGGTGCCTGGGTGGGAGCGGCAATGTGGGCATTGCATCCGGTGCTGGTGCAATCGGTCGCGTGGATCACCGAAATGAAGAACACGCAGTCGGCTTTCTTCTACCTGCTTGCCATTTCCTGCTTTTTACAGTCACGCGATCGCAAACGAAATGGAATCTTTTACTGGCTGACAATCTTTTTTTTCGTTGCCGCAATCACCAGCAAACCTTCTACCGTAATGCTGCCAGTGGTGCTGGCCCTTTGCCTGTGGTGGCGCGAAGGCGGAATCGCGCAGCGCGACCTGCGTTTATTTCTCCCTTTCATTCTAATTTCGCTGCTGGCGAGCGGATGGACAATCTGGGAACAGAAATTTCATTCCCATGCTACCGGAGCAGAATGGGTGCAGACGCCTCTTCAGCGCATTCTTATTTCAGCCGACGCCATTTGGTTTTATCTGCTCAAGCTCATCTGGCCACATCCGTTAATTTTCATCTACTCCCGCTGGAACGTTGATCCATCGCGTTGGCTTGCCTGGATCCCGTTAGTCGCGCTGCTTCTTGCCGCCACCGCTTTATTCATCAAACGGAACACCTGCTTGCGCCCGGTTACTTTCGCTTTCGCCTATTTCGTCATTACCCTTTTTCCGGTGCTCGATTTTTTTGATGTTTATTTCTTTCGCTACAGCTTTGTCAGCGATCATTTCCAATATCTCGCCAGCATGGGGCCGCTGGCCCTGGCGGGTGCCGGCGTTGTCACGGCCGTCGAAAAAATTGCGATCCACCGGCTACGGATCCAAACGGCTGCGACGTTGGGTATCTTATTGATCCTTGGCGCACTGACCTTTCATCAAAGCGCGAAGTATCATGATCTCATTACCCTTTATCAGGCTACCCTCGCACAAAACCCAAAATGCTGGATGGCGGAATATAACCTCGGGCTGGCCCTGAAAAATCAGGGTCAACTGGACGAAGCGATCTCGCATTATCGAAGGGCCATCAATATCTGGCCCGATTATGTCGACGCGCATTACAATTTGGGCGGCGCCTACATCGAAAAAGGAGAGGTCGATGAAGCGCTTGCCGAATATCGGCGCGCGATCGAAATCCGCCCCGAGGAGGCGGACTCACATAACAATTACGCCAGCGCTCTGCGTGAGCTCAGGCAATTCGACCAGGCCGAAACCGAATACAAACGCGCCCTTTCCTTGCGACCGCAATACCTCGATGCGCGCCTGAATCTTGGCTCGCTTCTCCTCCAACGCGGCCGGACGGCCGAAGCGATCACAAACCTCGAAGCTGCCAAGCGTTTACAACCAAATGATGCCGCTACCCGTGTCACGCTCGCCCTTGCTTTAATGAAGAACGGACAGAGCGGCGAAGCCGCCGCGGAACTTAACCGTGCGCTTCAACTCGCGCCAGACAAAGTGAGCGCACTGAATATCCTCGCCTGGTTGCTCGCGACGGCTTCGGACGATTCAGTACGCGACGGTAAACGCGCCGTTCAATTAGCCGAGCGAGCGAATACGCTCGCGGGTAATAACGATCCAACGATTCTTCACACTTTGGCCGCCGCATATGCTGAAGCGGGACGCTTTGACGAGGCACTGCAGACCGCGCGCCAAGCGATGAAACTGGCAAGCCGGGCCGACAACAATGCGGTTTATAACGCCATTCACGACGAACTACCGCTCTACGAATTGGGTTTGCCTTATCACGAAATGGCAAAGACACCGTAATGCCGGTCTTTATTTTTGCTTGGGAAAGCCCAGATCGCGTCTGTTTATGGTTTCGTCCCATCGCGCATTGGTTCTTTCCGCTGCCGCGCTGTTTGCAGTTGTCAGCGCGCAAGCAATGACGCCAAACTTTTTTTGGTGAAATTCCAATTCAGTACGTCGGTCCGGGCGAGAAAATAGTGCTCGACTTGCATCGCTTCCTGCATCCCCCGAAAGCGAGCATTCACGTAGACGGCCCGGACGCCGGTGCGGAACTTCCGCCCAAAACTCGGCAGGAGATAATTCCGCCTTCTGCGGCGCTTTCTATTGGCCAACGCTAACAGGATTTAGGCCAAGCCAGTTGGCATCGAAATGGGCGCACTTGATGGCGGATCGATAATGCCAGGTATAACTCAAATAAAACGTCCCGTCTTGCGCTTGAACTAACGAAGGATAGGAGAAATCCTGTCCGGATTCGTTTTCGACATCGCGGAGCTTGCGAAACGTTGTCCCGTCATCTGAGATTGCGATGCTCAGCGGATTACGCACCGCGCCATCATCATTATAGACAAGCAGGATCCGGCCATCTGCAAGCCGAACAGCATCGATCGCTGAATCGGAGTTGGGTAAGTTCGTTGACTGCGGAATGCTCCATCCATTCTTGTCGGGATCAAAAAACGTGCTTTGCAACATTCCGCCGCCGCGGGCACGGACGAAGGCGACGACGCTATTCGAACCTACAGCGACAAAAGCAGGATGGCTGAATTTCGAGCTATCGATGGTCGGATAGCTCGGTTGCAAAAGTTTCGCGCATGTTTTCCAACGCGCCCCGTAAGCATACTTTCGAAAGGCGGAATGAGAGAGCGGTAAGAGAATCTCGCATCCGGCCAACTCCACGGGTTTATTGCGGGGCAAATCGCCAAGCCCACTCGTTAGCCGATGGGACTCCGACCAGGTGTGTCCGCGATCGCGCGAAGTTTTGTAATCGACGTGTGCGCCGCTCCAGCCACCGGCTTCAACGGCAGCATAGAAAAGCCAAAGAACATTTTCCTTGTCTTGAAACAAGACACTGTTTCCGACAGCTTTGTTCGCAAACCAGGATTCGCGTGCGCGCTCTCCCGGTGAGACAGCAATTTGAGTTGGGCCCCAGTTCAAGCCATCCGACGTTGAGCGGCGACAAAAAATCCGGCTGTCACGTGCGGCTTCATTGCTTGCCGAATACCAGGAGACGAGGAGCGAGCCGTCATCGAGTTCGACGACGGAAGATCCATGTTGCATCGGCATCGTCGTTTCAGTAGAGACGATGCTGCCGCTGAAGATTTGTGCACGAGCGCTGGAAGTCACGCCGAAAGCGAGAGCAGCGCAAATGAGAGCGCGTTGGAGATCTCTTAAGGTTCTTGTCATGTCGAGCGCAGTCGATGAAACGACAGAGTTACAATTCGTTACAAAGTTACAACTTTAAAACAGTTGCTTTTTGTAACGTTGTAATGCTTTTAACCCTATTAACTTTTTGACCCTCATTATGAGGGTACACCTGGCAGTCTCCAACAGCGATTCATGTCCTATTATTGGTCGCCGACTTCGCCCGGAATGACAACTGTAGCTACGACGAGGAGCTGGCGAACGGTGAACGCGCTTCTCAAAATGGCAGGCTCGCTGGCGTGACCGAGGAAAACAGGCAGGCAACAAGCGGACGCATGGCGGGCGATGCATCGTCGCCGATTCAGATTATCGAGGCCGATTTGAGATTGCCCGAACACCAGGAGGCGGTGCTTGCAATGGTTGACGCCTATTCGAGAGACGCGATGGGTGAAGCTAAACCTCTTGATCCGATGTTCGGGCGCGGCTGATCCCAGGATTGCAGAAGCACTCGACGACACTCATTTTCCTCGCATTTGATGGGGACCGGCCCGTTGGAGCGGCGGTCTGTTTCATTGGTTTCTCGACTTTCGCCGCCAAACCGCTCATCAAGATTCATCATTTCGTAGTTCTAACGGCGTCCCGCGGCAAAGGCGTCGGACGGCGTTTGCTCGATGCTGTGGAAGGCAAGGCCCGGGAACTGGGTTGCTGCAAGTTAACGCTGGAAGTGATGGACAATAATCATCACGCCCTGCGCATGTACCGGGCAGCTGGTTTTGTGCGTTACGCGCTGCAGGAAGAAACAGGTACCGCAATTTTCATGTCCAAACCGCTGCATTAATCTGATCAACCATGTTTGCGCGCCTTCAGGAAGATTCTGAGTCGACATTGGCCAAGGCGCTGCTGGCGGTTGCAACCATATTGTCTTGCGCTACGCCCGCATGGTCGCAGCCCATCCCCGGATCGCTGCCC
>Ga0209159_1000845_pt1 | contig 25761 bp, 20 predicted proteins | sample GraSoiAngelo_144_FD_185901 | JGI IMG/M metagenome (GOLD analysis project Ga0209159, IMG submission 185901) | Grasslands soil microbial communities from the Angelo Coastal Reserve, California, USA - 14_1009_02_40cm (SPAdes) (version 2) | ecosystem: Environmental > Terrestrial > Soil > Grasslands ...
TCAAGGACGCGGAGCGAGGTACGCGCGGAGCGCCGCGAAGCGGGCTTTGATCCTTGACGGCAGTCCGAGCGGAGGCTACAAGCGTCAACACCGACTCCAAAGGGGCGCCCCTCTATATTGCGTCAAATACTCCGTGCACGCGGAAGGCTTCTGTGAGCAATGAAACTGCCCCCGCACCCGAAGGATCCTCAACATCGAACTTCGCGCTTCTCATCTTTCGCCTAGCCTGCGCGCTCCCGGTTCTGTATCACGGCAGCGGCATTCTGTTTGGGGCCTTTGGCGGCCCGGGGCCGCGGGGCTTTGCGGCTTACCTGCATCTTCCCATGATGGACGGCTATCTGGTTGGCTTGGCTCAATTTGCAGGCGGACTGGCCATCCTTCTCGGCGCCTTCGAGCGTGTCGGAACGGTCTGTGTCATCATCGTCATGATTGGCGCCATCTATCGAGTCCATCTGCCTCACGGCTTTGACATTGGCAAAGGCGGAATAGAGTTCGCCCTCACGGTTCTGCTGCTGGCTCTGGGCCTGTTGTTCACCGGCCCCGGCTCCTATTCTCTTGGCCGCATTTTTCCTGGTCCCTTGAAGAAACTCTGAGCTGGTCTTTCCCGGGAACTTTGCACTCTCTTACTTCTTCTCCGGTGACTTCTCCATACTCTTCGCCGCGGCCAGATTCCCGGCCCTAATGGCATTGCGCTCCAATATCTCGTAACGCGTCAAAATACTGCGTCATCATCAGCAGCGCCATCACTTCATGGGGGTCGACCCCCTGCACACCTCCTTCAAAATTGAGCACCGAGTCGCGCAGCCCATTCGCCTTGCGCTCTCGCGCCACGCCCTGCCCGGCCAGGGCCTTCGCTTCAGCCTCCGCTTCAGCCTCCGCTTCCGCCTGACACACTAGCGTAATCTTGTTTGCCTCGGCTCGCGCTTCCGTCGCCACTTTTTCCCGGCGCGCCGCGTTGATATCGTTCATCGCCTTCACCACGGCATCGGCAGGCACGATTTTTGTGACCAAAGCGTTCTCGATCGAATAACCGAATTTCGCCATCACGGTTGACAGGCTCTCCTTGATTCGCCGGGCGATCTGGTCTTCCTGCTGATAAGTATCGTCGAGGTTGATCTTAGGAATGTAGCTCAGGATCACATTTTCCACGTGGGCCTTGATCTAGTCTTCGGGATCGTCCAGTTCGTAGTAGGCCTCTTTCACCTTGCCGGGCAGCACGTAGTACTGTACGCGCACCGGCACGGTCACCGTCGCATCGTCCTTCGTCTTGGACATTACCGGCACACCCATCAACTGCATGTTTAGGTCTTCGATGTAGACTACCTTCTCGATGAACGGGACCTTGAAATTCAGCCCCGGCCCCGCGATGCGTTCGAATTTCCCGAATTTCTCGATCACCGCGGCCTGCTTCGTGTGAATCGTGAAAACCATCTGCGATACAAGAAACGCAAACACTGCCAGCGCTATCGCTCCGCCTGCCAATCCCCAGGGAAAAATATCCATTCCCTCCTCCTTTTTCTTGCTCGCCCGGCTCATTACTCCGGGTCGCCACACCAACAGGGCATTCTTCGACAATACAATCAAAATTGTCGCCGGGCTTTCCCAAGGTGACCTCGCACTGTTAACGGAACAACAACGGAAAGAACTGCCCGCCCATCTTTTGACCTCGAGGAATGGCGGGAACGCCTTCGAGCAGCGGCTCATTCGAATTGGACGTCACCCCATCCCGGAAGGCGTTGATCACTGTCGCGCGCCGTGGCCGCGGCGTGTCGTTCGCCCCTGAACCGTGCATGGTTCGCGCGTGATGAAACGAGCCTTCTCCTTTTTTCATTTCCACCGGCACGGGCCTGAACTTCTCTTGCAATTCTTCCGGCAAGCTACTCCGGCTTTCTTCCAGCCCGCCCGCCAAAACCGGTTTGGGCAAGTCCGGCCACTTGTGGCTTCCCGGAACATAATGCAAACATCCATTTTCGCGTGTCGAGTCGTCCAGCCCTATCCAACAAGTGAGATGGGCCAGCGGCGTGGTTCTTGTCCAGTAGGAATAATCCTGATGCCACGCCACCACTCCTCCGTGCCGTGCCGGCTTGCAGAAAAGCTGGTCGTGCCAGAAACGCACCGGCCCGCCGAGCAGTTGCGACGCCGGCAGCAAAAACGCCGGATTCCACAGCAAGTCATGAAACCCGGGCAGCACGCGCCACGCGCCCAGCGCATGAAACAATACACGCTCTGGATCGGCCGATTCGTTGGAATGATATTCGTGGAACAAAGGCCGCCCCGGATGCTCGGGATTCATGAGTTGTTCGAGCTCGCCGCGGAGAACTTCCACCTGCTCGTCGCTCAAGATTCGAATCCCTTTCAGATATCCGTTTTCCTGAAAAAACTCGAGCTGCTCTTCGCTCAGGCGATAACCGTCCCAGTCCTCCGCTCGGGAACGGCAATCAAGCAACCTGCCAATCGGGCGATGATATTTCGATAAGTCCTCAACCATTTGAGCGATGTCCGATCACGAAACTCTCCGCCCGCCTCTCGGCATGATAACAAACCGAACCTGGCTGGAAGCAACATAATGCCGGTGTTAGCATTTGCCAGATGCGCCGTAAGGCTCCGTTCTTGAGAACGCGGATATAAGGCGCAGGTTTTGGTGTATAGTTCTTTTGTCGCAAGACCTAGGGCCGGGCAGGCCCGATGTGAAGCCTGCGGAGATGCGGCGCAGTAAGGCCGATCGATGAAACAGGAACCCGCCGAAAGTGCTCTGGTTGAAACCAAACCAGGCTTCGTAGGAATCCTCGCCCTTTTTTAAGGGCGGCGAGGATGTCAAAGCTTCCTTGTTCACGGACTCCTGATGGCCAAAGACATACTCTGTATCCGATCTATCGAGCAGCAGAAGATGGCCGGCGCCACATGCCTCTCGGCCCGCTCGGGATCCCTGGCCATCTCGGTGTTTCGAGCGATCTATTACGCGTGCACAGCAGTGGCAGGCTCGCGCTGGAATTGGCAATCAGTGCGCCCATCGCGTGGACGCTCGTGCGGGGTGATGGTTGGAGCTATCAGCTATGCCGGAACGAAAATCGAACTGCCTTGGATTGTTAGTTGCGCTCGATCTGATCGATCTGCTCCTTGACTTGACATCTCCGCTGTTGAAAGGCAAGGTTATTCTGCATTGCATGCGATGAGAGCCTTCCATGGCGCTGCGACCGTCTAACGCCTTCCCTTGATATTGTCCGCTGACCGCGGCTTTCGCCGGCAATTCCTTTCGTTCCGACTTACCGAATCCTACTGAGGACCAGGCTGCGATCCTGGAGGAGAGTTCGCCCATGAAATCACTCAAGATCAGTGTCGTGGGATTTGCTTGCACCCTCGCCCTGGTGGTCATGAGAGGGGCTGTTTCGGCTCCTGCGAGCACCAACGGACCAACACGCAACTTCGTATTTACCTACCTCACCAAAATCCCGGCCCTGTCTCCGGACGACAAGGTGTCACGAATGTGGATTCCCCTGCCGCAATCGGATCGCTACCAAACCATTCGCAATCTGAAGATTGACGCTCCTTTCGCCTATGCCGAGCGTCGCGATCCCGAGTATGGCAACGAATATCTCTATGTCCAGGTTCCGCCGTCGAAGCTCAAGGAGCCCTCCGAAGTCCGCGTATCTTTTGAAGCCACGCGTCGCGAGCATCGTGTCTCGCTCGATGCGCGCTCGGTCGCCTCCGAATCTCGTCCGATCTCGCCCGATCTTCAGCGTTTCCTCCAACCCGACCGCCTCATTCCCCTCCAGGGAACCATTGAGGAGCTTTCTGCGCAGCAGACTCACGGGCTTGCGGACCCGCTCGCCAAGGCCCGCGCCATTTACGACTACGTCGTCGCCACCCTGCGTTACGACAAGTCCGGCACGGGCTGGGGTAACGGGGATGCCATCTGGGCTTGCACCGCCAAGCGCGGCAACTGCACCGATTTTCACTCTCTGTTGATCGGTATGATGCGCGCGGCCGGCATTCCCGCGCGATTTGAGATCGGTTTCCCTCTGCCCGAGGATCAGCATGACGGCACCGTGCCTGGGTATCACTGCTGGGCGGAGTTCTATGTCGAGCCTTATGGCTGGATTCCCGTGGACGCCTCGGAAGCCTGGAAACATCAAGATAAGAAGGACTATTTTTTTGGCGCGCACGACGACAATCGCGTGCAATTTACCGTGGGACGGGATATTCGGTTAGATCCTCCACAACAGGGAGCTCCTCTCAACTACTTCATCTATCCCTACGGCGAACTGGACGGCAAACCCCTCGCCCTGGCCTCCCAGTTCACCTTCCACGACCGTATGAACGCCGCCGGCAGAGACTAGAAAACCGCTGGCCAATCGCCGGTCAATTTGCAAGCGAACGCCAGCATGCTGCGAGCTGCCAGAACAGCGTCCCGGCTTGCCTCTTTCTTCTCTTCCCTTTATAAGTTAGAAGTAGGCTTTTCCCTATGAATGAAACCAAATCTCCTTTTGCTACGGTGGAAGAAGCCGTGGAAGAAATTCGCCAGGGCCGCATGATTGTGCTGATTGACGACGAGGACCGCGAGAACGAAGGCGACCTCGCCATGGCCGCGGAGAAAATCACCCCCGAAGTCATCAACTTCATGGCCAAGTACGGCCGCGGCCTGATCTGCATGCCCCTCACCGAAGACCGCTGCGACGAGCTGCACCTCCCGCTCATGTCGCCCGTCAACACTTCCGCCCACGGCACCGCTTTTACCGAGTCCATCGACGCGCGCGTCGGCGTCACTACCGGCATCAGCGCTTCCGACCGCGCCGTCACCATCCTCACCGCCATCGATCCGAAGACCAAGCCGCAGGACCTCGCCCGCCCCGGCCACATCTTCCCGCTGCGCGCGCGCCATGGAGGAGTGCTTGTCCGCGCCGGGCAGACCGAAGCTTCGGTGGACCTCGCGCGCATTGCCGGGCTTTATCCTGCCGGGGTCATCTGCGAAATCATGAACGAAGACGGCACCATGGCTCGCGTGCCGCAGCTCATGGAATTCTGCAAGGAACACGACATTAAGATGCTCACGGTGGCGGACTTGATTCGCTACCGCATGCAGCATGAGCGGTACGTCCGGCGCGTCGCGGAAGCCATTCTCCCCACGCGTTTCGGCGCATTCAAAATGATCGCCTACTCAAGCGACGTGGATCACGACCAGCACATCGCGCTCGTTCGCGGTAACCTCGAGGGCCATCCACCTGCGCTCGTGCGCGTGCACTCGCACTGCCTCACCGGCGATGTCTTCGGTTCCACCACCTGCGATTGCCGAGAACTTGTTACGCTATCGCTCGAAGCCATCGCCAAAGAAAATCGCGGCGTGTTCCTTTATCTTCATCACACCGGCCGTGGCTTCTCCGTCGATCCCGCCGAAGAGCCTGGCACGCTGCCACAGATTCATATACACAAGCGAGGCCAACTCGATCGCGAGCCCGCTCGCCAGCGCATGGTGCAGCACGAAAGCGGAATAGGCGCGCAGATCCTGATCGACCTCGGCCTCAGAGACATTCGGGTTCTCACCAACCATCCCAAAAAAGTCGTCGCGCTGGAAGGCTACGGCATCACCATCGCAGATCAGGTCCCGTTGCGCATCGAAGCTCCCAAGTCCCACCAGGTCCCAGGTTGAATCGACAGCGGTAAAACCATCACGTCCTTTTCGGGCCAAGCTAGCTCTCCCCCCTCGCTTGCGGACGACGGTCTTTCCCCGACAGGTTCTTTCCACGGTCAGGTATTTGCGCATCTGCAAGATCTCTCGCCCCGTCGTCGGACCGCCTCCCGGCACCTGCTGAAGCGCTCGCCGTGTGAGAAAGGAGCAGGCAGGGAGAATACACATCCGAGACTGCCACGCCACCCTGGGGGGCAGATGCGTACTTCAATCGCTGTCCTGCTTTGCTCCCTACGCGGCTAGAGCCGGTTGCCTTGCGCGTCGAAGAGTTCGACTTCCCCGAACAGCACCGCCTGCGATTCGATTTGCGAGCGGTCGCCCGCCAACACCATCTGCATGTTTCCCGAGTCAAGATATTTTCTGGCCGTTGCCAGTAACTCTTCGGGGGTGACGGCCCGGACCTTGGCACGATACGTTTCGAGGTAATCGTCCGGCAGCTCATGCTCCGCCACGGTGGAGAATTGCGTCAGCAGGCCCTCTTGCGTTGCCAGGCCCAGCGAAAACACGCCGCTCAGGTAATTCTGCGCATCGGCCAACTCCGCGGGTGGAACCGGAAGGGACCGCAGCTTGTTCAATTCGTAGAAAATCTCTGTCAGCGATGCGGCCACAACGTCGTTGCGTACTGCCGCGGACACCGAGAAAAAGCCGTGCTGGCGAAGGGGCGTCACGCCGCTGCGCGGGCTGTAGGTATAGCCTTTGTCTTCGCGGATGTTCATCACCAACCGCGAATTGAAGGCGCCCCCGTACAGACAATTCGTAACGCCGAGCTTGATCCAATCCGGATGCTTGCGCGTGATGGCGTGGCATCCCGCCAGGATTTGCGTCTGAACAGCGCCAGGCATATGCACGAGATACACGCGGCGACCTCGCGGATTCGCTGGCGCCGGGAAAGCTTTTGCTTCCGGTTGCTTCCCGCTCCACGCGTGAAAAACCGTCTCGATCGTCTTCAGCATTTCTTGCGGATCAAAATCGCCAACGAGAAGGAGTAGAGCATTCCGTGGCGTATACAATTCGCGGTAAACCGTGTTCAAATCGTCGAGTTTGTAGGCGGCGACTTGCGCTTCAGTCGGCGCTACGTGAGCATACGGATGCGCGCCAAACAAAACCTTGCGCAGCCGTTCGCTAGCAAGGAAGCCGGGCTGCGTGCGCTGGAGTTTCACTTCCTCGAGTTTCTGGCGGCGTTCCCGTTCAAACTCCGCTTCGGGAAACGAGGCTTCACGCGCCAGCTCCTGCACAAGGTCAAGCAGCGGTTCCGCAAATTCCGACAGGCCGCTAAAAGAAATAGCACTCGCGTCCGACCCAGCGTGTGCGGAGAGGTCCGCGCCGATGCGCCGCAGGTCTTCTTCGATCTTGCGGCTGGCGCGCTTCCGGGTGCCCGACCGAAGCACGGTCGCGGTCATTTCCGCGAGCCCGATAGAACGATCCGCAGCTGCGGCATTTCCCGAGCGAAACAGGAGCTCGCCGTGAAACTTCGGAATGGTGTGAGACTCCGCGAGAATCACTTCCAGGCCGTTCGCCAGCCGCGTCCTGGTGCGCTTCGGCCACGTCACTTGCCGTTCGGGAGCAAGGGCGGGCACGCCAACAGCCACTTCCGCCGGGCGCGAACCCATTACGCGGCCTCCCGGACGCCCGTGTCCGCGGGTGACCCGATCTTCGCCGGAGCGCGAAAGACGATCGCGCGTTTTTCGTTGCGCAGATATTTCTTTGCCACGGAGTGAACCTGTTCAGGGGTCACGGCAAGAAATCCCTCGAGGATTCTATTCACCAGCTGCGGCTCATCGTCAAAAAGCGTGAAGCAAGCGAGCAAATGCATCAGGCCATATTTCGGCATGTAGTTCCCGCGTCCACTTTCCAGGGTCGCGTAATAATCCGAACGCCATTTCACCTTGAGCTGCTCAAGTTCGTCGGCGCCGATTCCCTCTTCCTGCACCTGGTGAATCACGGCGTTGAAAGCGGCGAGGGCGGCTTCGCCCGAATACTCCGGCTTATGAAGAATGCGAGTGGTCATCTGGCTAGGTCCGTTGTAACCGAAAAGATCATCGATGCCGCCGTCCGCCTCCACGGCGATTTGCTTTTCCAAAACGAGCTCGCGGTAAAGTCTTCCCGCTCTTCCGCCGTGCAGCGCCTGGTCGAGCAACGCCATCGCGCACCAATCCGCGGTGCGCCGCTTCGGCAGCAGGTAGCCGATAGCGATGGCGGGCAACGTGCCAAATTTCTCCTCGACCTGGCCGCGCCGTTCTTCGGTTTGTTCCGGTTCGCTAGGATCGGCGAACGCCGGTGGAGATCCGGCAGGAACGCCGCCAAAATGCTTTTCGGCCAGCGCCAAGCCTTCCGCAGGTTTGACATCACCAAGAATAAGAAGCACGGCGTTGTTGGGCACATAATAAGTCTTGAAAAAGGCCTGAACGTCCCCGAGGTGCGCGGCATCCAGGTCCGCGAAATCGCCGTAGAAATTGTGCGCGTTGGCCCAGTTGCGAAAGGCAACGGGTGGCATGTCGAGCCAGGGGAATCCGCCGTAAGGTTCGTTCATGACGTTGACGCGGACTTCTTCCTTTACGACATCGCGCTGATTTTTCAGGTTTTCTTCGTCAACCTTTAGCGCGTGCATGCGATCCGCTTCGAGCCACAGCACGCGTTCCAAGGCGTTCGAGGGAACGGCCTCGTAATAATTGGTCACGTCGTAGCTGGTCGAGCCGTTCAGCACGCCGCCGCTCGAGTTGATCAGCTTGATGTGCTGCATTTTGGGGGCATTTGCGGAACCCTGGAACATCATGTGTTCGAACAGGTGTGCGAAGCCGCTGCGCCCCTGTGGTTCGAGACGGAAGCCGATTTTGTAGTACACGCCCACGGTGACGACCGGCGCCGTGGAGTCCGGCGCAACGACCACGTGCAAACCGTTGGCTAATTTCCTGTGTTCTACGGCAATGTGCAGTCGATTCACCGGTTTCCCACTCGAACCTTGAGCTTCGTTTTTATGGCAGCAGAACTTCTTTCCAATTCCGCGGTGGTGCCAGCGGAATCCTGGGCGAGCACGCGCGCGGCAAGACGACTAAGACCTTGATAGCCTTGGGCGATCTCCTCCGGCGAATCGCCGAGCGCGCGTAGTGCGCTTCTACAATCTTATAACCTCCTCTTGCCAGAGGCCCAGTCCATGCCGCGCGCGGGCCGCTTCGTTGCATTTCATCCCGAGCGAGATGAGCAACTGCGTCGCCGCTTCCACCAAGGCAAGTACTTGGCCCGAGGCGAGCGTCGCGGCGGCGTGATACAGGGTTTTCTTGTCTAGGGCAATGTGCACCGGCGATCCGCCCAGCGCTCGGGCGATTTGCCTCGAGGCGCACGGCAACGACGTCTCCCTCCACGGCGAACCCTTCGAGATCCGGCACACCGACTCCGCTGAAGGTCTGCAATGGGTGCACGCTGCCGACGGCCGCCCCGCACTCTTTCACCGGTGCAAGCGCCCGCCCGGCCCCCACGATGGCCAGGGTCTTTTCCATAGCGTGCTAGGATAACCTGAGGGCAACGCCGAGACCAATCTTCATGCATCTTTTGGGAATCGCGCTGTTTGGATGGATCGCGCTGTTTTGGCTCACCTACGGTCTCCGGGTTGCCTACGGAGCGATACGCCTTCCCTGGGTGAGAGATTTCCCGCCCGCCGCGGATGCGGACTGCCCGCGAATCTCCATTCTTTTCAGCGCCAGAGACGAAGAGGAAAAGTTGCCCGCTGCGCTTGCAACACTCATGGAAATGGATTATCCGGACTTTGAAGTGGTGGCGGTTGACGACCGCTCGCAGGACGCAACGGGACAAATTCTCAACACATTTGCCGCGGCGCACCAACGGCTCCGCGTTGTGCACGTGGACCGGCTGCCCGAAGGCTGGCTGGGCAAGCCGCATGGACTCGAGAAAGCCTACGAAGCTTCGTCGGGCGAGTGGCTGCTGTTCACAGACGCGGATGTGCGCTTCAAGCCCGATGTGTTGCGCCGCGCGATTTCGCTCGAGAAAGCGCACAACCTGGACCATCTGACCCTGTTGGGCGACGTGGAGATGGTGGGATTCTGGGAGGCGGTGCTTGTCACTTTCTTCGGACTGGGCTTTCACCTGGGAGCGAACCCATCGCAAGCCGCCAATCCGCGATCCTCCCGCTACGTGGGAGTCGGAGCATTTCAATTGGTGCGCCGTTCGGCCTACGAAGCAAGCGGAACGCACCGGCGGCTGGCGATGGAGGTGGTCGACGACATGAAACTGGGGAAAATCGTAAAGCAAGCGGGCTTTCGCTCCGGTTGCGCGGTGGCGCAGGATTTTGTCGCGGTGCGCTGGCACGCGGGAGTGGGCAATCTGGTCCGCGGAGTGACCAAAAACTTCTTTGCTGGCGCAGGCTACGACCTGAGGCTCGTGGCCTTCGAAGTGGCCGTGTTGTTGATGACGGATATTCTGCCGTTTGCGGGTGTGTTTTTCGGGCACGGGTGGATTTTCGGATCGAGCGCGATTGCCGTGGCGATTGCACTCGGTTTCCACGCCGGCGTGGCGTGGGTCATGCGCGTGTCGCCGCTGTACGCGCTGACGCATCCTTTGGGGGCCCTGCTGTTCTGTTACATGCTGCTGCGATCGACGGTGGTGACGCTGTGGCAGGGCGGGATCGTGTGGCGAGATACGTTTTATCCGCTGGACGTTTTGAAACGAGGGGCGGTGTAGCTTGCCGGACGATCGATCGCATACCGAACCAGGCGCACGCCGTCTTTCTCAAATTCGCATTCCACTTTGAGACCGAGTTTCTCCATGATTCGAACGGAAGCGGTATTCGCCGGCCTGGCTATGGAGACAATGCGATCCAGGCCCGCGGCGCGTTCAAACGCATCCCGCAGGGCAACCCGGGCCGCCTCCGTCGCGAGGCCACGCCCCCAATACCGGCGTGCAAGCCACCAGCCAATCTCTGCCTCAAGCTCGTCGCCCCAGAATCCCACACCACAGAAACCGATCATTTCCTCGGTGGGTTTTACCAGCAATTTCCACCTGCAGAAGCCACGAGCGAGAAAAAGTTCCATCTGACGGTTCACAAACAACTGGATGCGCTCGTCGGTCCAAGGCACCCCGCCGGTGATGTAACGCATGACTTCCGCGTCGGTAGCGATCGGACGTAAGGCGATCCAGTCCGAGGATTGCCAGGTACTGAGCACCAGCCGATCGGTCTTGAAAATCATGACGATACCGGCCGGTTAGGACTCCGCCATTCGGGAACTCTGTTCGACCGGATCGGACCCCGAGTCCGATTGGCGAGAGAAGAGCCCAGCCATGTCCTTTTGCTTGAGGGAACGGATGCGGTCGCGGAGTTGGGCGGCGCGTTCGAATTCGAATTTCTTGGCGGCTTCGCGCATTTGCTTTTCGAGCTGCTGGAGCAATTGGGCGAGTTGCTGTTCGTTCTTGATGCCTGCGGCGGCGGCGTCGAGGGTGGTGTCGTCGACGGGCACGGAGACGTAATCGGCTTCGACGATGCGCGCCAGCTCCATATCCACGGACTTCACGATGGACATAGGCGTGATGTTATTTTCTTTGTTGAAGGCCACTTGCTTAGCGCGGCGGCGGTTGGTCTCGTCGATGGCCTGATTCATCGAGTCGGTGCGGCGGTCGGCATAAAGAATGGCGCGGCCTTCGATGTGACGCGCGCAGCGGCCAATCGTTTGAATCAGCGAAGTGGCGCTGCGAAGATAGCCCTCCTTATCGGCGTCGAGAATCGCGACGAGAGAAACTTCCGGCAAGTCCAAACCTTCGCGCAGCAGGTTGATTCCGATGAGCACGTCAAATTCACCGCGGCGCAAATCGCGCAAAATCTTGATGCGATCGAGCGTTTCGACTTCCGAATGCAAGTAGCGGCAGCGAACGCCGATTTCGGTGAAATATTCGGACAGGTCTTCGGCCATGCGCTTGGTCAGCGTGGTGACCAGCACGCGCTCGTTTTTCTCGGCGCGAGCACGGATTTCTTCGAGCAGGTCGTCCACCTGGCCTTTGACGGCACGAATTTCGACTTCCGGATCCACCAGCCCGGTGGGGCGAATCACCTGTTCGACGACCATGCCGCCCGCGCGGGTGAGTTCGTAAGGACCGGGCGTGGCAGACACATAGATGACCTGATTCAGGCGATGCTCGAATTCCTCGAAGGTAAGCGGACGGTTGTCTAGCGCTGATGGCATGCGAAAGCCGTAATCGACCAATGTCTGTTTGCGCGAACGATCGCCATGGAACATCCCGCGCACCTGCGGAACGGTTTGGTGGGATTCGTCAATGAACATCAGGTAGTCCTGGGGCACGTAATCGAGCAGGGTGGGCGGAGCCTCGCCGGGCAAGCGGCCGCTGAGATGGCGCGAATAGTTTTCGATGCCGTGGCAGTAGCCGATGGTGCGCATCATTTCGATGTCGAACAGAGTGCGCTGCGCGACACGCTGAGCTTCAACAAATTTTCCCTGCTTCTCGAGCTCTCTCTTCCACCACTCGAGCTCTTCTTGAATGCCCACGATGGCGCGGTCGCGCTGGTCCTGGGGCATGACGTAATGGGTTTTCGGGTAGATGGGGACGCGCGACAAGTCTTCGTTGCCGGCGCGGACTTCGCCGGTGAGCGGGTCGATCTGACGCAGCGTGTCGATTTGGTCGCCCCACATTTCGATGCGATAGGCGTGATCTTCATACGTGGGATAAATCTCGATCATGTCGCCGCGAACGCGGAAGGTACCGCGGCGCAAGTCTTCGCTGCGCTCGTACTGGATGTCGACGAGGCGGCGCAGGAGAGCTTCGCGCGAAGTCTGGTGGCCCTTTTCGAGCATGACCAGCATGCCATAGTAAGCTTCCGGCGAACCGAGGCCGTAGATGCAGGAGACCGAAGCGACAATGATGACGTCACGGCGCTCGAAGAGCGAACGCGTGGCGCTCATGCGCAGCTTGTCAAGCTCATCGTTGATAGTTGCTTCTTTATCGATATAAAGATCTGCCGACGGGACATAGGCTTCGGGCTGGTAATAATCGTAGTAGCTGACGAAATACTCGACGGCGTTTTCCGGAAAAAACGCTTTGAACTCGTGATAGAGCTGTGCCGCCAGCGTTTTGTTGTGGGCGAGAACCAGTGAGGGGCGATTGAACTGCTCAATGAGCTTGGCCATCGTAAAGGTCTTGCCGGAACCGGTGACGCCGAGAAGTACCTGATGCTTGTCGCCGGATGCGACGCCGGAGGAAAGCTGATCGATGGCGGCAGGCTGATCGCCGCGAGGCTGGTAGTTGCTGTGCAGCTCGAATTTCATCGAGAGGGTCTCCTGCCGGTTTTGCCAGGCATGGCAGAAACTTTCATTATACTCCGTCATGCAAGCCCGGGGATTTTCTGACGAGGCGCGGCACGCTCCCTTAGCGCTGCGGCGGCCCCGGAGCTTCGGTGAGCAGCAAAACCTCGAGATCACTCTTGGCTTCAACGTTGTAATGCACGCCGTTGGAGCCGTCAGCCTTGGCAACGACAACGTCCATTTGCTGGGAGGCGTTTTCGGTGGCGCGCACGACAAGGCCGCTGGTGAGCGAAATGTAGGTGATCACTTCGTTCGAACCTTTGGCGGTGCCCATGGTTTTCAGCTGGTGGAGTTTGAAGGCTTCGGGCGTGGCGTCCTTGGGAGAAGATTTTTGCACCAGCTTGGCGCTGGTGAACAACACCGCGCAATGGTCCATCGGACCGTTCGAGAAAGTAGCTTCTCCGGTGCTGGAAAGCTGCGCGGGGCGGCAAGGCTCGTCGCGGACGTAATAAGAATCACGCGTCCAGCTGAGCGCGGCGATCGGAGAAGTGGCCGGCTCGGGTTGCTCGACCTTCCATTTATCTCCGATTTTCGCGCGCGACGAAGGAATGGCCCAGGCTACGGCAAACCGCGCCAGCCACTCTTTCCAGATCTGCTGTTGCTCGGGAGTAAGACCGTCGAGGCCGGTGATTTTTTCCGCAAGTCCTTCTGCCGAGATGGTGAATTCGACGGGATTCCCTTCCGGCGAGAGGGGCGAGGCTTCGAACTTGGATTTCTCACCCGCCGGCTTTGCCGGGACGCCAAAATTATCGTTGAGGAATTGGCCCCGCGCGCGCATCGCGAATCTGTCGCCGGCTGGCTGCAAATGCAAAACCTCAATGCGGAGCAAACCCTGGGTGTCTGTCTGCGCAGCCGTCGGGGCCAGAGCGAGAGCAACATTGCTCTCGGTCTTGACGTTTTTCGAGCTTTGGCAGCGGATGAGATAGGTGAGAGTTTGTCCGGCGTGCAGCTGGGGAAGGAGACTCGTACGCTGCTCCCGCGAGGGGGCGGAGGAAGCCACAGAAAGCAGCAGGCTCGTGAAAAGGAGAACGGTGCGCTTCATCGGACACCAGATCGAGGATACCGCGAAAAAGCCCGCTGCGGAGCCAGTTCGGAAACGAATTCTACTCTTCCACCGCTTTTGAGCGGGTGCACGGCTTCTGCGCCCTTGTGTTCGCTCAGAGGGTAAAGGCAAGCAAGGCAGCCGCCAGCGCAGCACGCTTCATCCTGATCCTCCGGTAGTTCTAATGACTCTCGCAGACGGCAAAGAAAGCGAGTATGCAAAAGCTCAATTCACGACTTGGGGTTGTGGAGTACTCTCCACCGTCAGACGGAGATCGGCGAGCGGCCCGGAGATTTTCAGGACATGCCTTTTTGCGGAAGCCTTTTTGGGTGTTGCTCTGGCCGGTTCCCGGGGCTGCATGGAGACACTCAAGTCCGCGTCCGAGCCAAAGCTCAGCGTACCTTGCACCGAAGTTTGCTCAAGGGCGGCATTCAGTTGCAGCCATTGCAACACGATGCCGCGATTGCGGATCAGAAAGGCGCATTCGCCCGCGGGCCATCGGGAAGTCCCCGAGTGTTCAGCGCCGTCTGCAATGCTGGCCGGCAAATCCAACCCGTTGAGCTCGACCTGTTTCAGATTCACGAAGCCGCTTCCGTCCAGACTCCGGAGCAACTCTTCGCGTCCAACTCCTGCGGTCTTCAATTGCAGGTTTCCCGAACCGGCGCCGCTCAAACGGTCCGCCAGCCGCTCCGTTCCCGGCAATTTCGCAAGATTGACTTGTTCGAGGTCGGCTCTGATTTCGTAGCTCGGGCGTGGCAAGAAGCTGGCGCTGATCTTTGCCCGGACCCGCCCCCCGGCCCATTCGGCCCCGGAGTTCCGCACCTCCATCTTCAAATCCCGCAGCGAGCCCTGGGCCACAACATTCTCCAGTTTCAGCTTTTCAACGGTCAAGCGAGCAATGCGAAGGCGTCCCTCGGCGTCGACGCGCCGCAGCAGTTCGCTGGCGGGCGTCGCGGGAGTAACTTCTCCCAAAAAGGAATGCAGCAGCCGCTCGAGCCAGTTCGGGCGCGCGCGCGGCCCCACCCAGCGATCCAGCTCAGCGGCATTCAAATGGTCCACGTTCAAATCGAATTTCCAGTGTGCGGCAGTATCTTTATCGGTCTTGGGCTCTTCTTCTATCTCTCCCACCCAATTCCCGCCGAAGCCTGCGACCCTCAGCAGGCGGGCCGCGCGCCGCCCTTCGTTCCAGCCCAAGCTCGCTTCCGCTAGACTCAGCGGCTGGTTCAAGCCCGCAACCGTCAGCGATCCTTCGTTTACCGAGACTGACCCGTTCCAGCGCCCGTGGAAGGGCTCCTTCCATCTCCACTGGGTCACCGCGCTGGCCTCACCCGTAAGTTCCCAGCCGTGATTGACCGGCCGCCCCAGAGAAGCCGCAAGCTTCAGAAAATCTTCGACCTTGGAAATATTTCCCTCGATGCCGATGCTTCCGGAGCCCGTCTTCAAATCCTGCGTAAACGTCAGATCCGCGGCATTCTCCATTGCCGGCGCGGCGCGGCGCAGCTTTGGTGCGATGACTTCGCGAGGAGCACCGCCGAGTGCGACTCGCACAGGGCCGATCACCATGCGCGACCGCTCGCGTCCGCCGTTGACACGGCCGATTCGTACGGGCTCGACAAATCCCGGAACCTTGACCGTGCCACCGTTGCTCGAGAGCGCCGCAGATTGGATGGAGAGCGGCCAGCCATGCAGAATCATGCCACCGGTAAAATATTGGTCGGCGATGATACCTTCGGCGACGTCGGGATGGAAGGCGCGATACCAAGCCAGCAAGTCCGAAGCCTGAACGCCCATCGAGTCCAGGCGCAATTCCATGGGCGTTGCGCTTTCCGAGGCGTAGCGGAACTTTCCGCGCAAGTTCGAGCGTAATCCTTCCACCGCGAATTGATCGGCGAGAATAGTCCCCGTTCCGACGTTCCATCGCCCGCTGACGTCCACATCCAACCCGGGATTATCGGCCCGCTCGCTCAAATCCCAGCGGTGAATTCGACTCGCGCGAGCCTCGACGGAATAGGTCCAATCGCCCGGGCCATCATCCGTAGACGCAGTGCTCTTCGCCGTGGCGTACAAAGTAAACAGACCGCGGACGCCGTAATCCTGACCATGGTGAAGGCGGAAGACATCGGCGAGGGAAGCTTCGCCCCAGCGCAAGGTGATTTCCGCAGGCTGTAAGCGAGTGGAGGTCCCCGCCAGGTCCCCGTGGACGCGAATAATTCCCGTCGATTGCAGGAGAACGCCGCTGCGCCATGGCTGGGCTTCGAGTTGAAGCTCCCAGCGGCCAGGAGAGACTTGTTCGACGCTGCCGGCAACTCCGGTGAAGGCGAACGGAAGTTTCTCCTGTTGATTCTTGAAATCGATACGCCCTTCGTAGAATTTGATTTTTTGAAGGTGATTCACGGGAGGGACTGGCGAGGGCGGCCCATAAATCCGCAGTCCTTGCGTGGAAGTGTTCTTCGCCGGAGGAAGCCAGCCCTCAAGGTTCCATCGCCCTGCAAAGGTGCGCACCAAAATGAGGCTTGGCCTGCTGAAAGACAAGGTGCCAAATTCAAAATGGCCGCCGAGCAGGCCCTTCCACCGCAACCCGGCGCTCAGATGCTCGGCACGAAGGAAATACTCGTAGCCGAATGCGGGGTCTTCGCCCACGGTAACTCCGTCGGCGTAGAGTTGCAGGTTTGGGAAAATGCGAGCATCAAAACTGCGTACCTCAACGGGCCGTCCAAAGGCCCGTTCGAGACGTGCGGTGAGATAGGTGTGCACGCGATGCGTCCGCACCAGGAAGGACATGGCCATCTGTAAGGCAACAACCGCCAACACGATGGCGAGGCCCGACTTCCACCATTTTCTGAGCTTGCTCATGCCGTTCGGAAGTTTAAGGAACTCTAGCCCAAAAAGGTAGCGCCCGACGAGGACGAACGCTAGTCCCTCGCTAATGCACGGTATGAAGCATACGGCTCCATCGCGTGCGCGAAGGCAGGTGCGCGAGTGTATCGAATACCCCTACCAGCCTCGACCAGAACGTGCTTTCCCCGGTGTAGTCGTTGCTCTTAGCTTCGACCGACCAATAGATCAAGAAAGGCCGCCCCATAATGGCGTCGCGGTCCACGAAGCCCCAGAAGCGGCTGTCCCAGCTCTGATCGCGATTATCCCCCATTGCGAAATACTTCCCGGCCGGCACAACAATTTCTATGCCCTTCACAAACTTTCTCATTTCCTGCGCCCACTCCGGCTGAAGTTGCGACGCAATCATCTGGCTTGGGGTCGGAGGAAAGTTGTAGTTCAACGGGTCATAACGGGCCGAAGGATCGTGGACGACGTAGGGCTCGTTAAGCATCTTGCCGTTGACGTAGACCGCCTGGTCCACCACCTTCACACGGTCGCCCGGCAAGCCAATCACACGTTTCACAAAATGCTGGTGTTCCTGATAAGGGAACTTGAAAACGATGATGTCGCCGCGCTGGAGCGGGCGATACGGCAGGAATTTGTCATACCAGGCGCCGGTGCCGCCAAAAATAAACTTGTTGACCAACAGGTGGTCCCCGATCAGCAGCGTCCCTTCCATAGATGCCGACGGAATCTTGAAGGCCTGCACAATGAAGGTCGTGCCGAACAGAGCCAGAATCACGGTAACCAGCAGCGACTCCAGATACTCGGAAAGAGTGGTCTCTTCCCGGCGTTCCCGGCGCTTTTCTGGCTTAGCCACCGGTGTTTGTTCCTGGACTGGGGCCAGTGTTTGCTCAGGCATTCCTGCTTAGCCTTTCACTCCTGTCCGCTCGAGTTGTTCCAGCGCGCTGCGAGCCGCCCGCTGCTCCGCCTCTTTTTTCGTGCTGCCCTCGCCCCTCGCCAGGCATTCCCCGTTAATCCAAACTTCGATCTGGAAAGTCTTTTGATGATCCGGCCCGCTCTCTCCCGCCAGGCGATACTCTGCCGGCGCTTGCCCTCGCCCTTGCAGAAATTCTTGCAGCGCCGATTTGCGGTCTGATTCCGCGATGCGCTCACCGCGTCCCTCAAGTGCCTGCTCGAACAGGACCCGCTGCAACAATTCCCTGGCGGCGCTGAGCCCGGAATCGAGATAGACAGCCGCCACCACAGCTTCGAAGGCATCGGCGAGCAGCGTTTGCTTTTCACGCCCCCCGGTTTTCTCTTCCCCGCGTCCCAAGCGGAGGTGCTCTCCAAGGTGCAAGCGCCGGGCTGCCGACTCGAGCGAACTTGCGTTTACGATGCGCGCCCGGCTCTTGGAAAGCTGGCCCTCGGACCAGTCCGGAAAAGCGGCGAGGAGATACTCGCTGGCAAGCAGTTCGAGGACCGCGTCCCCAAGAAATTCCAGCCGTTCGTTATCCGACAGATGTGTGGAATCTCCCGGCGCATCCGCACTGGCTCCGCGCAACTCAGGGATCGCCGAACTGTGGGTCAAAGCTCGATCGAGCAGCCCTCGATTCGAGAACTTGTGACCGAGGCGTTCCTCCAACGCCGCTTCGGGATTCCGCATCACTTCGTGCATAATTCGGGCACGCTGCCTGCCCTGCTTACTTTGGCGCGCTCAGCTCCGTAGAACTTTTCTTCTTGGTGTCGTCAGCCTGCGCTTTGCAAACCGGCTGCATCTGGCCCGGCGAGGAAGCACACTTGTTGAACGCGGTGATGGCGTCGTCGAAATGCGAGGTGTTCTTGTTGGCCACCCCCAGCAGGTAGTAGTTGACCGGGTCGGGGTTCGGGTCCACTTTCACCGCTTCATCGAGCTCGGTGATGGCCTCCGCATTCCTTCCCCGCCGAATGTAGACCAGTCCCAGACCGCTGTGGGCCATGGCCAAGTCTTGATTTTTCGCCGCAGCAAACGTTTCATCCGTCATGTTCGCCGGCTTGGGAAGCGTAGGAGCGATCTCGATCGCCTGCTTTGAATACTGTTCCGCCTTCGCGAGCAACTGGGCCGCTTCTGCCGCCGGAGTGCTCGCATTGATTCTGCGCGGAAGCGTCTGGGCCATGAGCGCGAGTGTGGAGACGTCATTGGGCACGAGCGCAATTTCCTTTTCTCCGTATTCCTGCATTTTCTGCACTTGGTTCTCTTGCAAGTAAGCAAAAGCCAACGGGGCGTACACACCGGACTTGTAGCGCGTTTCGGGGTATTTCTGGAGAAAAGCCTCGCCCGACTGGATCTTCTGTTTTGCGTCATTCATCGGCACCGCTTGGAACGCCTTGAAGGCCGCATCTTCTTCGGCGCTCACCGGAGGCGGCGCGCTGTCCAAAGACAGCGGGGTGACGTCCGGCGTCTTGGACTTGTCGGTGGACGGCGCCGGCGGCTGGCTCTGGCTGCCCTGGCCGCTTTGGCCGTTCAGAGAACCCTGGCTCCCCTGTGCCACAGCCAGGCCGCAGGAGCTCATCAAGAATCCCGCTAGGGTCAGTGCTTCCAACCAAAGATTCGCCTTTCTTCTCATGCCATTTCTCCTATTCCGTCTCGTTCCCTACCCGCTTAAGGGTATCACTTCACCATCGCAAACCTACCTCGGGACACCTTGCTGGCCGGTATCAAGCTCTTTGCTCTCTCTACGCTTCCTTGCCGGCCGATTGCAGGTTCCCGGAAAACTCGACGCACTTTTGTCAATCGCCTGCTTTGCATGCCGATCCGCTTTGTCTGCCGGACGAGGAGCCAGTTTGAGCAAGGCATGCTGCTCCCGCGCAAAGTCTCGCTCCTCGAACAACGCAAGCCCGATCCCTTCATGCTTCGTTGTCTCCCGTCGCAGAGACCTAAACCGAAATGAAACTCTGTCTATGGCTGCGACGCAGGCTTGTCGTTTGCAGATGCGGCAAGTTCCTTTTGCGCTGCCTGCCTGGCCTCCGCCGGTCCGCCCTCGACCGCCAGCGCCGATTCGTACTCCGCTTTCGCCTCGGAGGTATTGCCTTCATAATCATAAAGCCGCGCCAGGTAAACATGCGACCAGGCCAGTACTCGGGGGTCTCCTGTGGCGGCGTGCTCTCCGGCGGTTAATCGGCCAAAGACTTGCTTGGCCCGGGCGGAGTCGTGATTCATGTAGGCGGCCACGCCCATACCAAACCAGGCGCGCGGCTGGTCGGGATACTTGCTCAAAACTTTCTGGAATGCAGCTTCGGCGGCGCGAGGATTCTTTGCGGCAATCTGCCGCTCGCCTTCCGTAAGCGCCGAGATAGCTTCCCTGTCGTCGGGTACGGTTGTCGGCAAGGCTTTTTTCGGGTGCGCCACGGCTTCCACCGCTGCACCGTCGGTCTCGGTCGCATCGGCAGGGGCGAACTGGATCGCGGCTATGCGTTTGGCCTCCGCTTTTTCGTCGATGCTCCTCACCAAATCAGGGAAATACCGTTTCATCGATGGTTCCGACTTTTCAAAATCGGCCAACGCGGTGACCAGGGGCCTTACCAAAACGTACCCGTCAGCGTCGTTGCGGGTCAACGCCGCTTCACGCTCCCCCGGCGAAATCCGCTTCATTCGTAGTTCCACCGCGCGTACAATGCACTCCGCGAAGTACGAGGGAAAATCATCCTTAAGGTCTTTCACGAGCCGCGGCGCTTTCGCGGCGGTGTCGTAGAGCAGCCCCTTCACCGCGACCACATGGGGATACATGAGCGGGAGCGGGTCCAGCATAAAGTGCAGGAAGGCGTGTCGCACTACGTCCAGAGGGATGTCATCTGCTCCGCTGAGCACCAGCGCATAGTGGTCGCCAAAATTCCTCACGTTGGTAATTCGCCCTACCAGCGGTTCGACAATGATGTTGAACTTCCGCGGGCCGTAAGGATCGAGAGTCTCCCGGAGATACCCGGCCGAGGTGTACACCACTTGTGTTAACGGTTCATGCAGGCGCTGGATTTCCCGGTTGTAAATCGGCTGCACTTGCTGCCAGAGATCGCCAATCTTCTGTTCCTGGTAATAAGTCGAAAGAAGTTCGCTGAATCCCAGAAGCGCGATCACATCGGGCGGCAATTCGTCACGCCGCAAGATGGACTGAAACGCAGGAGCGGGACCGGACACCAGCCCAAACCACAAGTATCTGGAGAGTGTCGCTCCAGGGTCGCGCAATTCGTGCTGCCGATAGAATTGCCGAACCGCATCCACCGCTGGCCCGCTCTGCTGCCGCAACCGCTCGCGCATCTGGGCACGGAAAGCGGTCCAATTATCGGAGCTCATGTTAGATTCAAAACCCGAAGCGAGCAGCGCGCACATGGTGGTAAACATGGCTTCGCTGCCATCCACGGTCACGGTGGTTTCGGCGGGAGCCTGCGCGCGCGAGGCGACGGCGGGCGCCTGCATCTTGCGCGGCGTCTGCGTCTGTGATTGCGATGGGGCTAGCGGGGTGCCCTGCGAGGCAGCCTGCCAGGCCATGGTGGCACCGAGTCCCAAAAGCGCCGTTAGTCCTAGTTTTCTCATTCCGGCTGCCGCAGCCCTCACTCGGGCAAGTCGCTTGCTCTATTTTTCACCTTTAGCATCTCTCAGCATGGAAGGGAACACCGGGGAGCGCTCCAGGTTCTCTCACAATGCTGCGGCATCCCTTCAATCTAACGTTGCCCTCACTATCCGTCAAGGAATCGCGTTTATTCGAGTTTATTCGAACCGCGCTTGGGCGCGGAAGTCTTCCGAGCCAGTCGGATCGAGCGAACAAGGCGTTTTCGACCGCGTTCCCTTTACGGACTTTCTTCGTTCATCTGGTTGCAACGCTTGCCCCCATTCAACGCATCTGCTTAGACTAGAAATTCGCGCAAGCTTTTGAAACAGGATGGCTCTCGAGGAATGGCTCGGCTTCCAAGGCACACACTCCTTCTTATCCTCGGACTTCCCGTCGTGTCGGCCGCTCCTCCGGGTAGGGTGTACGCCCAGCTAGTTCGCCAGGGCACCACCACGCCAGGCCAGCAAGCGGCTACCGGGCAGAACAGTATGAAATCCCAAACATCCTTGGGGAAGAAGCGCCTTTCTCAAGAGGTACAGCTTACCGGCGACGCGTCCTGGATGGATACCGGCATCGACGTGCAGCCTGGCGAACACGTGGTCATTACCGCAACCGGTAAGCTGCGCTACTCCGAAGCCAAAGAAGACAATGGGCCCGACGGTCTTGCCCGGGGCTTTCGTGATCTCCTGCGCATCCTGCCTTTTAACGAAGCGGGACGCGGCGCTTTGATCGGGCGCATCGGCGACAAAGACGTGGCGCAGCCCTTCCTGATTGGCTCGCACCGCGATGTGGTTGCGCCCATTGCCGGGTACCTGACGCTCGGAATCAACCAGACAAGCGACGATACCGGCAGCGGCACCTATGTCGTGCAGATTGAGGTGTACGCTCCGGAAGACGGCCAGGCGCACACCGTGGCCAAGCAACTCGGCTCCATCCCCGGCATCGACAGTGCTCTTTTCTCCAAAATCCCGCGGCGTGTCTCGGACAAGCAAGGCCATCCGGGTGATATGGTCAATTTTCTTATTCTTGGCTCGGAACCGGCCATGCAACAGGTTTTCACTGCCGCTGGCTGGGTAAAGGTGGATGCCGACGTCCAAGATGCGATCCTCCACGGCGTTCTTGAAAGCATTTCGAAAGAGTCCTATGTGACCATGCCCATGAGCCAGCTCTATCTGTTTGGCCGTCCGCAGGACTACGGCTGGGCGCACGCCGAACCCATTAGCGTGGTAAAGACCCGCAACCACCTGCGCATCTGGAAAGCTCCGTATCAAGTTCATGGAGAAACGCTCTGGGTAGGCGCTGCGACTCATGACATCGGACTCGAACGGGACCAGCGCAACAATGGAATTACCCACAAGATCGATCCCGATATTGACCTTGAGCGCGACTACCTGGAGAAGACGCTTTCCTCTACGGGTTTGGTTAGCGAAATCACTTACTTGCTCCCCGACCATCCCCTGAAGGAAGCCACGACGGCCACCGGCGGCAGCTTTCATTCGAACGGCAAAGTTCTTGTGCTGAAACTCGCCGAATCCGCAACCACGCTATCGATCCTCAAGCGCCGCGCTTCGAGGTGCTCCGCTCGTGTCGGACTGCTGCGGAATTTGCGCTGCGGCGTGCTCGGCATTTTCTACTTCTCAGGCTCCAACTCCAACTCGATGACGCGGTCCACTTCCTCGGCCTGCGCTTCCGGGAGCTTCAGCACCAGTCCTCCCTTGACGACGCTGACCTCGACGGTCGTTCCATCACGCAACAACTTCGCCGAACGCACGCCGCGCGGGATGCCTGCCAGCGCCAGCAACGGCTGATTCCAGTCGAGCACATGCACGTAAACGGTCGAACCCCGCTCGGTCGTCACGCCCCAAGGCCCCGCAGGCACGGGACCACCACGCGTTCCATAGACGGACTGCCCGTATTGCTTGGTCCACTTCCCCATTTCCGTCAGGCGCTCGACAAACTCCGGCTGAATCTCTCCATTCGGCATCGGCCCGACATTCAAAAGGAAATTCGCATTCCTTCCCGCCGCGCGCACCACATAGCGGATCAAATCCGCCGTGCTCTTGTAATGATGGTCGGTAATATTGAATCCCCAAGAGTTGTTCATCGTTTCCGCGGTTTCCAGCGGAAGAGCGCTCACGCCTTGCTCCGGATTGAAGCCGGTGGTGTGCCCGCCGGGCAAATCCTTCTCAAACATCTGAAAATCCTCGCCGGGGAAGGGAGTCTTGTGATGATTGCTGCCAACGAGCGCTGGTGGCTGGAGTTGGTGAATGAGCGCGTAGGTCCGCGCAAGACGCCAATCGGCGTCAGGCTTGTCCCACATTCCGTCAAACCACACGCCGCCGATTTCTCCATACTTCGTCAGCAATTCTCGCAACTGTCCATCCATGAAGTTCAGATAAGCATCCCAGTTCCCGGAATCCGGCCGCCCGGTGCGCTGCCCTGTCCGTCCGCGCGGAAAATAGTCCTCGGAATGCCAATCCAGTTGCGAGTAGTAGACAAAGAGCTTGATTCCCTGCTTGTGACACTCTGCCGCGAGCATGCCGATCACATCTTTTCCGTAGGGCGTGCGCGCCACAACGTTCCAGTCGGTCAGCTTCGAATCGAACATCGCGAACCCGTCGTGATGTTTGGATGTGATGGTGATGTACTTCATCCCCGCCGTCTTCGCCAGCGCTACCCACGCCGCCGGATCAAACTTGAGGGGATTGAAGAAGTTCGGGAGCTTTGCGTAGTCGGTGCGGTTGATGGGCCGGGTTTCCATTACCCATTCCCCGTCGCCCAGCACGCTGTACACCCCCCAGTGAATGAACAACCCGAACTTCGCGTCCTGGAACCATCCGCGCGCCTTGAGGTTTTCCTTCGTAGGCGTATAAGTCTCTTGCGCGCTCGCCGAAGAAGAACCGGCCAGCATCGCGCAAAGGACCGTCGCGCAGCACACCGGTCGTAAGCGGAGATGCAGATTCATCGAGGACCTCCACAAAACATCGTTGCGGCTCCTTCTTGGAGACGGAGATTTTAACCGACGCACCGAACGATGGGTAAGATTTCTGAAGCCGCAGTATTCTTTTGCGCCTGCGGTTTGTCGCTCTTGCGCGGCTGGCTCGAATCATTCATAAGTCTCTCGTTTGAAAGCGAGGAGTGTTATCCTCTCTTCGTTTTTTGATGGAAGGACCGTTGAGAAAGATTGCTATTTGCGCGCCAACGCTTGCCAGTGCTCTCGGCATCCTGCTGATCGCTGCTGGTGCTCGGCAGACTCCCGGCGACCAAAAATCAGAGACAACCGCACCGCGCCAGCAAGACTGGCCAGTCTATGGGGGTTCTCCAGAGAACACTCGCTATACCACCCTCGCCGAAATCAACCGCGAAAATGTCAAGCAATTGGCCGTCGCCTGGAGCTACGACACGGGCGAGGAAGGTGGTCTGCAAACCAGTCCCCTTATTGTCGGCGGAACCCTCTACGGGCTCACGCCAACACAGAAAGTTTTCGCCTTGGATGCCGCCACCGGAAACGAGCTGTGGAAATTCGCCTTGGGCGTCGTCGGGTCACAGCCGGATCGCGGACTGGCTTACTGGAGCGACGGTCAAGATAAGCGGATTCTCGTTGGCGTGATGAATTTTCTGTACGCTCTCGACGCCTCGACGGGCCAACCTATCCCCGGCTTTGCAAAGCAAGGACGCATCGATCTGCGCGAGGATTTAGGGCGCACCCCCGCCACCGCCCAATCGATCGATCTGACCAGCCCGGGAATCGTCTACCGGGACCTCATCATCGTCGGTGGTCGCAACCCGGAGACGCTGCCCGCGCCTCCCGGTGACATTCGCGCCTACGACGTTCGCACGGGCCGATTGCGCTGGTCATTTCACACCATTCCTCATCCCGGTGAATTTGGATACAAGACCTGGCCGGCACAAGCTTGGAAAACCTCCGGTGCCGCGAACAACTGGACAGGCATGGCTCTCGATCCCCAGCGAGGAATTGTCTATGCTCCGACCGGCTCCGCCGCTTTTGATTTCTACGGCGCGGACCGCATTGGCGACGATCTCTTCGCGGATTGTCTGATCGCTTTGGACGCCGAAACCGGCAAGCGAATCTGGCATTTCCAGGGTGTCCACCACGATCTCTGGGATCGCGACTTCCCTTCGCCACCCGCGCTCGTCACTGTCAAGCGCGACGGCAAAAACGTGGACGCCGTTGTGCAAACCTCAAAACAGGGCTTCGTCTACCTGTTCGACCGTGCCAACGGAAGGCTGCTCTTCCCGATGGAAGTCCGCAAATATCCTTCGAGCCCCGTGCCCGGTGAGCGCGCTTCTGCGACG